>Ga0194135_10003050_pt1 | contig 10218 bp, 5 predicted proteins | sample LitLau_LLRF_2013_FD_134024 | JGI IMG/M metagenome (GOLD analysis project Ga0194135, IMG submission 134024) | Freshwater sediment microbial communities in response to fracking from North America - Little Laurel Run_MetaG_LLRF_2013 (version 2) | ecosystem: Environmental > Aquatic > Freshwater >... | reverse complement strand
ATTCTAATTTGTATTATATTTCAGTCTGGTGTTGAATTTATCGGAAGCCCTTCCGGCTCTGCCAACGATGACGTCGTTATTCAAGCCTGTAACGAACACAACATTACTCTTGCTCACACGAATCTCCGCCTGTTCCATCATTAAATTACCTCAACTTGTAAGAAATTAGTAATCCATTCATTTTCATTGCAATTATCATCAATCGAGCCAAAATTAAGTCTCGGGGAGCCGTCGATCGACTATGAATGACGAATAAACAGTAAAACCTTTAATTGATTTCCGTTTTCACCTCGTCCGGTCAGTATTTATCAAGATTTTAACAATCGTCCGTAATCAATGTACTCATTTTGAGAAGGCTGTAAGGAAATTGACGCCAAATGAAAGCAGCGCCAAATTCAAAATGGTCAAAAATAGCGTCACCCCTTCTTATGAGCATGAATGAGCTAGTTTACAACAAGTTATAAAGTCAACTCAATCTTTCTACAAAATTACTTCCCAGAAAGATTTTGTTTCAATTATTCCATTGGACTTTTAGCGTTTATTGTTTGGATTAATGTTTAGAAAAACTAATCCCAATCCCAGCCTCTAGAAGTACGTTTGTTTTTAAGGTTAAGATTTTTTCTGTTTAATTTAAAAGCGGATAATCTCACTACAAAACGGATGCTGCGGAGGAGGATGCAAAGGATACAAAATCAGAATGAGGAAGGAACATAACATCTAAAAATGGAGATTCCGTTTTCCCGCCCTTTTATGTAGGCAGATATTATTTAAATAAATTAAATTAGTAGTTTTCTATTAATAGTGGTGAAAGTAATTTAAACTTTCACATTAATGCGGTTGAAACTGTGTTACTCCTTTCCAGCCACTCCGTGATCACCTTGAAGTTCTTTTCCATCCAATCAACGTTGGCTACCACGCTCTCAATCGCTTGATCCACTGCTCGGGCCGATGACCCAAGGTCGTGCTGATATCGTCTCTTAAAGTTTTGCAACTAAAAAGAAAGTCACCAATACTAATCAGTTCATAATTTGACATGACCTGAACAATCCCGTTTCTCCTAAAAGCATTTATGTGTCTCTTAATAGTGGAAGTGTTACCTCGATAAGCTCGAACTTTGTATTCAGTTTCCCTGCAATGGCCTTGATGACCCTGCCCATGGAGAATCCGGTAGAGAAGCTATGAAGGAAAAATGAGATCAATTCAAATCACTACTTAATTGAACTGCTTGATTTCTCTCCTTACTAAGTTTTGATATCCATCCATCGGTCCCTCACAAAATTGAAAGCGAGGAAGTTGCCAACATCATTTCCAGCGACGCTTGCCAAGACAGTGCGACAGTCTTGTTTCCGAATTCCCGAGTCAGGAGTGATTGCCGAGATCATGTAACTACAAATAACAAAGTCATTCACTCGAGCGCATAAGTTAAGTTACCGATCCCGATATTATTATTTTCACAACTCGAGTCTAACCGATTCAAAATCCAAGTTTCCCTGGAACAAGCAAGTGCGGAAAGGATGATAGCTTTCTCCGACGCGACGTTCCCTTCCAGGTATCTCTGCCATACAAAATCCCATTCTTCCTCACCTCCGTACCGAATTCCATTGCAGTAGACCAATCGTCGGAAATTTGTTGGGATCCTGGAAGAGACTTTGAGAATTCTAGTAACCAAGTAAGCTAAGGATTGCCCAAACTAATTTGTCTCCTTACGGATTGTCCACATTTGGATTGGTTGTGTTCATCCACTCGGCAAAGAGGGTTTTGGCGTGTGAAACGCAGTCCGCATGACCAAGGCCACATGCCATCGAGAGGATATTAATTCGGTGGTATTTTTGTAACAATGGGTCATTCGGATTTTCAGTAAATCCGACCTTGTCGTATTGCTTCTCTAGGATTTGTAGAATGTATTTCTACGGAAATGAAAACCATTACCCACTACACGAGACCTACCCCTTCTGTAGATTAAATACCAAATATACCTTAAAAATCCCAAACGACGGCGAACGTAGGAACATGGTTGAAATGTAGTGAAAGTTATTCAGAAATGCCTCCCAAGGGATATACTCGTCGTCGTTCCGAAGGAACTGTGTCACGTTAAACGCCGTGTCATATGGTAGGAGGGAGGCCCTTGCCAAGTTGAGGGAATCTGAAAATTAAATTAATAACTACTATAATTATTTATTTATTATAGGTTAACACCTAACGATTTCTAATAAATCGTAACTTACCGTCCAGAAGTTGGGCACGGTTCACCGTGTGAATCTTCCTGTGATCCGATTGGAGTTGCATCACAATGGCATTCCAATTCCTGTGATCATAGTTGACCCGGAAGTAGCCTTTTCATTAGGAACAAATTAAAGAAGGGTTGTGAGCCAAATGGGGACTTGTATTAAGGAAAATAAAATGGTGAGGAAAATCATGCTAACTTAGCTCAAATCTCACCTGTTTCCTGAACGTTAACAACGAGCCAATCACTCTTATCCGCATGGACATCATGCACGTAGGCTTTTTGATTTTTAGGAATCCAGAAATCAGGTTTTGTTCTTGTAAAATTCTCATTGTAGCCATTAGACGCATAGGAAATTGGGACCCACCATCTATAACTCTCGTACTCTTCGGCCAAGCTCTCATTTCGAATTAAGGAGAATTTTGTCTAAAAGGAAAAACGAATTCAGTTTCATTTTAAAAAAAATCCTGGATTCAGTTTGGGAATGAATAAGATGAAGAATCCATTGACACCTGAGTAAAGGTAGCTGATTTGAGTGGATAGTTCCGTTCCACTTTGATGACTGGGAATCCTTTCTGGAGTGTCCAGGTATCCATGATTTCTGACACGGTCAAATGAGGATCCAGGTTCTTATCTGCATGGGCCTGCTCTGTGAGTGCTGCCCATAGATTCGTTTGAACCGTATTGTTGTACTTCCTGCAACAATTCCGAAAGCATTGAATCCATGCACCCTGTTAACATATTCTCTTGATTTGATTGGTTCGTTGGAGCTGTTTACCATTTATTGAGGTAATTAGTCAATCCTTTGTTAAATGATGGCTGTGTTAGGAAATGTGTCATCATGCGAATGATGGATGCTCCTTTGGCATATGAAATTGTGTCAAAGATTTCACTGATTTCATCTGGATGATGGACTTCAACTGAAATGGGATGGGAGGAATCAAGGGCGTCCAATCCAAACACTTCATGGACCTCGTCCGTCACAAACTGGTCCAAGATCTTCCATTCAGGGAAAACCTGGGCCCGTCAATTAAAATTTAATTGGACAACTTAATTCATTCCTTCCAAAAGAAAACAACTACAGTACAATGTAAGCGGCTTGGTCCTTACAAAGTCAACCCCGATGTATTCAACGTAAGAGGCAAACCCTTCATTGAGCCACAGATCCGACCACCAGGACGGCGTCACCAAGTTTCCGAACCACTGATGCGCCTGTACAAACCAAAATGGCTCTATCAGTTAGGGCCAAGGAAGGGTTCCATAGTTTGAGAAACTTACAATTTCATGAGAAATTACGACCGCTACCCGTTGCTTGCTCGAATCTGAAGAGATTTTTGGATCGTACAACATGGCACTCTCCCTGGAAGAAATCGGCAGTTTTATTATTGAAATTGAGAATTACTTGAACCAAACCACCTTCCCCTATTCACCTGTATGTAATTAGGCCCCAGTTCTCCATTGCTCTAATTGAAAAAAAAACCGGGTGAATTTCGTACATTATAGGAACTAATTTCATAGAAGCCAAATTCATTCAATGCACTCCTCCACCACCGCATGCCCTTCCTTACCCGGCTGAGAAATCCGGAAGTGCAATCATGTCCAATTTCGGGAGAGGGAAGCTAATGTTAAAATATTTTTCAAAGTGGGTCAAAACTCTCGGCCCAACATCTCTGGAAAATTCCAATTGCTCAATTGCATCCGGTCTCGCCCAAACTTTGAAAATGGGTGTACTGAGACTCCGATTTGACTCCGCAAATGCAAAATCCGTGACAGCAAAGGCTACGAGGTAAGTGGACATGGGAACTGATTTGTGGTAATGGTCCCAGACCCAACCAGGCATCCCTTCCCTGAAAAAAAAACAAGTAAAACGCCATTCATTTGAACAAGTAATTAAACAGACACTGGCTTGTGACTATGTCAAGGTCAAATGAACCAATGGTCAAGTTTATTCATTCATTGCCACTGTAAATTGACAGCACTACTGGCGAGTTATGCCAAAGCACACACTGGGTAAGCCACTCAGGAATTCCTTGACCAAACTGGTTAGCATTGATCAGAAGGAGCGGAGATCGTTCAATTTTCAATTAACAAGAACGAATGTTTCAACCTTTACATGATTTGTGTGGGACCCAAGCTAAATCCAATTGGGTCATCCCAGTCAAAGTGAAACTGGTTGGGCCAGGTGCAGGTTCCGTCGTCAGCTTGTAATTTTCCAAATGGAAACTATACCTGCTGCGGTAAACTAATTAATTCTGATAAAATCTCACTTACATGTCTTCTGTACTGTTGAGATCCATATTGGAAAGGGAACTCATATTTCTCTTCCTTCCAAGGCTCACTTCAAACTCGGCCTTTAGATTGGGCTCATCAAAACATGGGAAAGCCCTTCGAGCATCCGTAGCCTGGAATTGCGTAATGGCAGTCCACCTGTCAAGAATAAAGAAAATCTGAAAAAACCAAACATCTTGAGACAATTTGTGTCAGTCCCAAGATTCATTCGAGAATAATTTAGACAGAGGAGGAAGAAAGTGGACGCAGGTTGGATAAAGGAGTGCAGAGCGTAACTAAGCCTTAAAAAATAACCTAAATTAATTTTTTTTTAAACTCCTAATAAAATTGTGGACGCAAATTGTACAGATGCGAAATACGAATCACACAAATTGTGCACAGTAGCAGCAGCAGCCCCACATCTCCGATACGTCCAACAGTCTAAGATTCTAAAAACTAATTAAATTCTTACAACGGGGAAACCTTAGCATCCATACTCGGGACCCTTCCAGCGGGTTGTGAATTGGATGAAGTTTTTCTTTTGTAACCTAGCCATCATTACACTCAAGTGTTCATTTTCAGTATAGAGAATAAATTCCACCCCGATTAAATTCGTCAATTGATGACTTTGGTGTAAAAATTGCCCCTTGGGGAGGCCACCTACCTAGCGGAGTGGAAGCGATTACTTTTTTTCTTTGACCTTTTGATATCTGATGTTGACGCTAAATGCTGACGCTTACTTATTCTTGCTCTGCACAATTTGAGGAGTGAATCTCAGTTTATTTTTTCTTGGCACTTTTCGTTTTGGCAATTTGCGTTCAAAATTCAAGTTCTCCCTGACTCTAGATCCTTTCTTTTGATGCCGGATTCACCCTCGTCCCACCGAAGATTGAGCACATTTCTCTTCCGCTTATTGGCTATGCAGTTCCCATCATCCTGTCTTATTTGTAAGCGTACGGAATCTCATTCCCCCAGACTGCAAGAGTTGAGGGGACACTCCGAAAGAAGATGAAAACTAATCCTGTGAAACTTAGTCCATGCTGGAACCTCTTCCAATTCCAATTAAACAATCAATAAATTAGAGCCGAGGAGGGACAGAGCGAAAATTAAGCGGATTAGGAAGACGAGTTTCTCCAGTCTCCCTTTTGGAATTTGAAAAGGAGAAGGAGACTTTCTCCGGCTTCCTGAAGCATCTCCCACTTTCCCTTAAACACTGCAATTTAGAGGGTCTTAATTTTATCACTCGCAAACAGCTTGTCCATTCCTCTCATTTCCATCTTAAGAACTTACCGGGTTTCATTGGTGTCATTGTCCGTGTAGGAACTCCTGTAGAACCCTGCAAGCTCATCTCCTAGCAACGCTTCGAATTCCATGTAGAGCCGATAGGTGTGCCCTGCTTTGAGGGAGTGACGGAGCGTAATGTTGTAGAAATCCCGGAGCGTGTCGTACTGAGTCCCAACCACTGCATAATTGGTAGCATTCCGATTTTCGGAATCAACTTCCTCCACTACTTTCTCCACCAATGAAACCGAACCCGCGTTCACTGTAATATTTTTCACATGAATCGTCACTTTGTTTGTATCGGCAAGGCAGAGGAGGTCAATCCCAACTTTCCCATCAATTGTAAAGTTCTTTGCAGGATCAAGGTAAGGAATTAGTTCAATTTTGTAGTAGAGGGGTTTCGTGTGGGTCGGAAGTCGGACGTCGGTGAATTTGATGGGACCTTGAGACTCTTCTGCAGAGGCATTGGAAGGTGAACTGGAAAGATTCTTGGAACTGCAGGGTGTCATGTTGTACGTGATGAAGCCAACGGCCACAGCGAGCAGGGCTACCATGAGGATGAAGCCGAATGCTTTTGTGCGCGTGACGTAGCAACCGCTAGGTCGAGAGAACATGGAGTCCGACTTGGCGTTGTCCATTGTCAACTGCTCTCTGGACACTGCCATCAGGAAAGGGACTGTCTCCTCCTCAGTACTGAAATCGAAATCCAAAAGAAGAAAATCACCTCAATTAGTAGGCGAGATTATTGAAATTTGATTTTGAAGGACGCTGGCCGACGCCGTGGATTTTGGATACGGGTGAGCTTGACTCAAATTCTGCACATTACACTTTTGACCTTAAACTTTTCAAACTCAGCGAATCTGAGCATGAGTCAATTGGAAGAGTTGCATAAATGTATTACGCGGATCCAAAAACCTTTGCGCATAATAGCGATTCGCAATGGCGATTCTGAATACAAAATGTCTCCCCAAGGTTGTCTACGGCTGCTTAGACCTAGACGCGTGTCAATCCGAAAACCTGTCAATGTGATATGAATACCACAAAAAAAACTTTGGTAGGGATCAGGATGTTCTTGAACACGTGTCGTCCCATCTTAAAATTGAAGTCACACGTAAGTGGTGGTAAGCTGTAGTTCCTGCGAGTGACTTCTTTAAAAGAGGCTCCTGCCAAAGAGGAAGACGACACGGGATATTAAAATCGCATGGGAGAAGATGAAGATGTTGTACTCTTTTGCAAAAGACGCGATTTACACGCGTCTCTCAAGAAGTCTTCACGTCTTAATTCTTGTCAGATGCACTCAATTAAATGGAAAAAAAAAGAATCCTTGAATTTGTGAATGGATGAGATTCAAAATCTTAATTCAAATACGAGGATTGGCTCTGCTTCTTCTGAATCTGTTCAGAAAGTGTGGGCGGATTACCTTTTCTTTCAAGAACCTGTTGATTAGCGACGCTGGGACGGCGGATTCGTTGATACGCTTCCACCCTGACTCAAACTACACTTGACACTCCAGCAGACGGAGAGTTATTGTCAGCGAGGGAGCAGCTGCGCTGGAAAGTGGAACTGGGAGCTCGGATCCCGTTTCCGCTGGGGATGCTCAAGTGACAGTCCGCAGTGGACGCTGCCAGTTGCGTGGGCGGATGACGCGTACGCATTACTTGATCCAATTTTTACGATCAATTATTTCACCACCTTCAGTTTCCTGTTTACAATTTGGCATCAAGTGACATAGTTGCCTCACTGTTTAGCAAGGCTCCTGTCCAATTGCCACTGTCACGTCGTTAAAAGCGTGACAGGCACGCAGGATTTTCCCAAATTAAATCCGGCCTCCAATTTCCAGTATTTGAATCATTGTTGCTCCAATTAGTGGATAGACTAGTTGGATTTAGGTAGATTGACTAGTAGACCTTACAAGGGGAGGAAACTGCAACTGATCTCATGTCAAATGATGACTTTTCCCACATGTTCCCATGCTCATATTTCCCAATTTCCAAGGTCTCCTTTCCTGCTAGCTTACCTCTGGCCAAGGATAGCAGCTAGCAGCTCAGCCTATCATCAACGCATGATAATAAACAACGCAAGGTTTTGCATGCAAAGTAACCAAATTGTTGTTAAAAAAGTCAGAAACGAAATAATTCAACATGAATCAATGAATTATCAACTTGCATGGGCACGATCAGGATGTCGTTTATTCTGTTCCTCCTATAATTCGTTTGTCTTCCTCTTGAATTCATCCGCGAATCTGCTTACACCTATCCTCAGAGTCAATTAATTGAATTATTAGATAGGTCCATCCATCATCTACTCACGTAAAATGACTTTGAAGAGGCTAATCAAATTCTACACCTACAATTGCAACATGACAAGGCATTTAGTGCTCACTTCGAGCATTTGTCCCTTCCAAACTACAGTTGACGTAAGCAAAGAAGATAAAATAAAATTTGTCCACCTGACAGAACAATGAAACCGCAGAGAATCTCGAATTCCAAACACAAAGTTATTAATGTCAAGTGATGCTTAGGATGCCGCAGATTCTTATTGCGCAAAGAAGCTCAATAAACTTTCATCAATCAACAATTCCGCCTGGGTTAATTAATTATGATGGGGATCTCACACATCTCTTGACAGCTCGATCATTGGCCATTGGAAACTGAAATTGACAGAACCTACTTTGCAGAATCTCCCAATCAACGTTGACCTAGGCAGAACCACGATCAAAAAGCCGTATTAACCGTGATCTTTATCAGATACATTGGCTCAACATTTTCTTCCTTAATTCATACCTGTCGCCATCAGTAGGAGTAGGAGCAGTTAGTAAATTCCCAGAACCCGGATATTCCGCATCTTCTACTGGAATTGTTCCATACGACAACTTCCTGGAAAAACTCATTGCCAATCCTGTCCTCGACTTTTTTTTTTTACTCAAAAACACGGTGAACTAAGTATACCACAAATACGACAACGAAACTACAACAATCCACCGGAAACTTGTATGCAAAATAGTTTGATGTGAATGACGTCTAAGCTCTTTCTCTGTGAGCATTTGGGGTACACAAGGACAGAGAAGAAGGTCAGGCTGGAGTCTCCTGGAGGGGAAATAAGTGAGTTGATTGTTCCATGTATAAGGTTCCTGAACTTGGGACTTGGTTTAAAAGAATTGAAAAATGACAAAACCAATTCTATTCTTCTCCATCCTCGGAAACCCTAGTAGTCAAACTGACTGAAATTAAAATGAACATTTTCCAAACATCCAAGAAGGAAAGGTAAATCTAATCAACAAATGGATTGCTTTTTTCATTCTTTTTATCATTTTCTAACAATAGAGTTAAAAACAGGTGCAGTGCAGGTGGAGTGGAAGTCGTGAGTATACACGTGTTGGCTGGGTATCTGTCTCTCCCAATTTTTTTTTTAACAATTTGGGTTCAAAGTTCAAGTTAGTTCTTCCAATAAGTTTCTTTTTCCAAAGAATTCATTTAACATGGAAAACGCAAAATCCAAATCAAGTTGTTCAATTTCAGACAGGCAATTTAGAGATAGGATGATGCAGACGCATACATTCACTATTGTTTAAACTCTTAGCTTACCTGAGTTGGTTCCAATTTGGGTACCACTTGACAAGAAGCGTTTTCCCCTCCTCAGCCAATCAATTGCTTTCAGAAACCAAGTCAAAAGTTTCACTTGAGCTTTGCGACGGGTCCTTGCGACGTAAGATCTAACTTTGGAATCCACCACCCAAACTTTGGATCTGCCTCCTCTGCTCGCTCGGGATTGTTTTTAATTAGTAAAAGTTTTTGTTTATGACACCTTCAAAACTACTTCCGCCGTATTGACTCAAGGGGCTTCTTCTTCCACCTCTGCCGAGGAGTGTGAAAGGGTCGCGCCGCGTCCTCCTGATTGTAAATTGTGAAAGGGAGAGAAATGGGGCTCGGACTCGTTTTTGGCGTCGTGTAAGGGAAGCAGAGCTGACTGCCGTGTCTGTGCGACTTTGCAATGGGGTGCGATGAATGCCAACCTGTTCTTAAGCCCGCACGAGCATCACTGCACTAACACATTTTTACGTTTTCTGTATCCACTGTAAAAATAAATTTATTGGTAAAAGCCGAATGGGTTGTGTTTGTGTACATGGGGATATGGGGAAAAGGGGTGGGGTCATATTTTAGTTTCGGCACACCAGGAGGGAGATGAGATGAGATGAGATGATCATAATGGGGAAAAGAAGCTCATCCCATCAGGAGAGAGAGAGAGAGAGAATGGAGAGACATTCATAAATTCTTGATGTGATCTCTTCCTCCAGGTAAGAAAACTGGAATTAGAAATCCCATCAACTCAAGGTAAACAACCTAAAAAGTTGAAACTTACAAATTCAGTTTTCATTCTCCATTAGTTTCGTTAGACCAAACATCCCACGCTCCCTTCTTGTCGCTCCTTCCTACCTTGCCTTACCT
>Ga0194135_10003049_pt1 | contig 10223 bp, 8 predicted proteins | sample LitLau_LLRF_2013_FD_134024 | JGI IMG/M metagenome (GOLD analysis project Ga0194135, IMG submission 134024) | Freshwater sediment microbial communities in response to fracking from North America - Little Laurel Run_MetaG_LLRF_2013 (version 2) | ecosystem: Environmental > Aquatic > Freshwater >... | reverse complement strand
TTAACGCTACTTCACTAGTTTTCATAAATCTGATGAATAAGCTGAAAATAAAATCATGTACTCTCCTGCCTAAGCACACACACTCTCCTCATCCTCCTATATATGTGTCATCCACTTCACCTTAGTTGAAAAGTCATGTCATGCATATTTATTGACCTTATGGGTTCCTCCCAGAGAGCACCAGACTGTCGACAAGAGGACATTTACTCTCAGTATTTAACATAATATGCAGGTAATAATGCATTGATTCCTTACGTAACTATCGCACCTACTACACTTTGTACATGCCTGTCTAAAAGACGAAGGTGTAATTTTCCGTGTATTTTTAGAATCTCATGCGAGCCACCAAACTCTCAGTGGTAATTATGCGAGATCACACTCTAGATCAACTTAATCGTGGGCAATGCAAAAGCGAGATCGAAGGACGACGACAAGAACTAACTAAACGAAGGATAAGAATACAATGCACCTCAATCTCATCTCCAGGTAGAAAAGCAAACATACACTCACACCAAAAGTCAAAATGCAGGAGCAGGAGCAGCCTAATGAATTCAGTCACGGTTCATTAGACTAAAGGCTCTAAAAGGCAAGAGAGTTGTTTTATATATTGATTTATACGAAGAGACTCGGAGAGCGTAATAATAAGAGTGCATTCGATGAATCAAGAATATTTACCTAACTTTGTCCTTGGTCTTTTGCACTCTAATTGCCTGTAAATAATACTATACCACAGTCCTTTCTAGAGAAATTAGCATTCCTCGCCCTTTCCATCTCTGAAGAGAACTGCTGCTTCTAGCTCACACTAAGCAAGCAACCGTCAAAAGCACTTTTGTACTTACCTAAGCAAACCTAATAACATTATATTTATACCGTCACGATCATCAATGAGTTCAGATTAATTTGGCCCTCATTTATTTCTCTACTCTTGAATACTTATCGCCGAGACTCGTGAACGCTACACGACGAGAAACTTCTTACATCTCAAATTAAGGACAATGGGAGTATATAGAGTGTATTTTTACATATACATACATATGTATATTTGCATTTAAGTAATGAAAATTGTATTCTCTCTCTCTCTCTCTCTCTTTTACTACTTTCTTCCAGTTAAAGTATATAATAATCGCTCTCTCTCTCTCATATGAATGCCCACCTTGGCCTTGGCCCTTTTTGTAGTTTGTGCACACACATTATTATTTATACACACACTATCCCTCGTGTATACGAAACTGCATTATGTACATATTACATATTAATAATATTCTCTCATATGTATATGAGCCGAAGAAAAAGAGAGGAAAGTCTGGCCAAGTTGTAATCACGAGCAAAATCTCATTTGCGTGACCACTAACTCTTTGATTCTGACAGGCAGCAGGGTGGTGAGCATTGGGATTTGAGTTTCTACTGCAGCAGCTTCTATTCTCGTGTACTTTCTCAACAGAAGAAGAAGAGTATCCTCAGAGAGATGAACACACACATACAAATGCAAGAAGTAACCTCAAACTCTGCTCTTTCCTTTGTGTTTTTCATAGTCCATATTACAAACTCATTCTCTCACTTCAAGGTTCGCCAACCAACACCTGGGTGATCCGCGGTGCAGCCAATCTCATAATCCAAACGGCACACAACACGATCATCCATTTATCATTTACAGCCTTCGAAGTTAATCTCTTGACCTCAAGACAAGAGGGAGATATCTTTATGGAACATACAGCAGTATTATTAATATCATATCCAATATACGAGGAAACACACATCAGGTTGAATGTAGAAAACTATGTGTGTGTGTGTGTGTGTTGTTTTCTTTCCATCTCGCAAAATGAAATTGGCAAATTGAAGGGCTGCTCGGAAATAAATCTTCTAGGCACACGACGAACTAGACAGAAAGCTAATTATATTGCGAGTGTTATGTTGCAATTCGTCTCCTAAAAGATTCGATAACTCATGGTCAATTATAGTTGGAATAACAAAGAATACATTTAGAAGGCAATAGGCAGCACAGGTTTGCCCACGCCAAATTAACAATATTAAAATGCAAAATGCACTCATATACATAAGTAATATCAGATGAGTACGTGTCATATCTTGGTTCGGAGTCTCTCTCTCTCTCTCGTCTCTCTACCTATTTTCCTATTTACCATTTGTATATTTCTTTTTTAAACTACATCATCTAGTAAATACGCAATAAGATCTAAAGAGCACTCTCTTATAATAGGAAATGTGAGGCGTATAGTGTCTAATTAACTTATTGCTGATTGTTGGGTATAAATTTTTTACGACTTTATCCGACCATCTTCATCTTCTCTCCTTAACACGGTCGTCCATCATTTAAGTCATAATATACTCTCGCGTCTCCATCGACCATAAACGAAACCAATTACTTTTAATGGATCAAAGCGACCCAAAGACATATCAGGGGAATGAACGTGTTGTTGGTTGTTGTAAGTTGCGTTAACCGATCAAAAAGGTAAGAGTTAAGAGCTCAGAATCGTCAGAAAACATTAATAATGTGTTTACTTCCTTCAGATGAAAAACGCAGAACCAACAACCAAATATATACATTATATATGTAACACTTGACTTCAGGCATCTCTCTAGTCAACACTCTGGCCTGCTCGCATCAATAAGTTAAAAATACGAACTGAATAATGAAATAATGTGGAATTGAATGTGTGTGCAGTGTACTTTGTGCGGGAGAGAGAATGAATGTTGGTGTTTCACGTGCATTACTACTAAAAGTATTTTCTTAGACAGAGAGACTTGATTGATTGAGTGATCAATCATTCCGATGGATGCCTTTTATCAATTTATATCTGAGCAAAAACGAGCTACGCGTATATATATGTAAGTATATGCAGAGTCTCTGCGAAGCTTTGGAGGTAAAACGCGGGGGCTAATGCCACTTTGCATAAATGAATGAATGACACTTCTCATGTGAAATATTCAAAGCTAAAGAGATTGATCATGACCAGATTAAATAAGAAGACGGATCAAGTTTTTCTTTATTCTACTTTTCTTCTTATATTCTCTGCATATTTCATGTCTCTGTCTGTGAATTGATGTTTGAGCTACTCTTGCTTAAATTCACGTGTAAAAAGTTGGCAAATAAAATAAGCTATACTTTGCCTCTGAATACATTTTTCACAATGAAATATTCAAATACACAATAGAATGTAGCGAGCATCATTGAAACCACAATTTTACGCTTTTTGATTCTCAAAAAGTTAGTGCGTGGTTTAATAATTTTGGTCTACTATAGACCCTCAACAACTTTTCGAATAACTACACAAGTCGAATTATTGTATACATAATAGTTAGTAATGCGGAGTTTAGTACTTAAAAGGTGTGGGACATACATTTGTAGTTAATGTTGAGAATTCATTCCAAGTACAAATTCATACATATATTTCGCATTGGAAATTCCACATTATTCAGGTGCCATAAATAATCGTATTTCTAATTAAAACATCAAAATTCCAATGTGAAACAAACCTTTCGTCGTTATTTTCTCTGACATGTAGTATGAATGTACAAAAACTTATAAACTCGCGCATACCAGTTATTATAGTGAGTGTGGAAAACTATGTAAATTTATGATTCGGCAAGCAAAGTGGTTTTAATTTCAAACGAAGCTGTGAAAGTGAACACACACACACGTGAAACATGAGAGAGAAGAGATTCACATTACAATAAGAGTCAATATGAGATATGAGAATGTATAAATATACTTTGTATTATCAACCTACGTTGTTTTTGAGCTCGTGTGTGTGTCTTTTCAAACTTCAAATGTTGAATGTGCAAATGTTAAACTAAAAACACCACTCGAATCTCGAGCATTTGACCCTGGAGGTGTGGAATACTAAATGAAGTCAATGAGTGTAAATATATATTTTGTCGAAAACTACAAAAGACTAATGCAATTAAGTGTACATGCATGTGGGGATGTGTGTAATCTTGAGGAACTAGGGCAATGTATAACATGGAGGAAGGCAGGCAAAGTTGCAAATCGCAAATAATAATAATAATCGTGGTGATGTTATTCATTCCCTTGAGTAAAAACAAAGAGGAGATGAAATGAGAGCCTCTCTTTATGTCTGTAGGTCATTAAACAGACATAATTTATGAGATGCCTTGTGTAGTGTGCTTTTGCTTGCTTGCATTCCACTCGAGGTGCATGTTCATTAAATATTTTACACTCTTCTCAAGTCCTAATTCCTTCTTTTGGCTGAGAAGTGAGCCTCATTTGTCCCTCAATCCATCTCTCGAATAACTTAATTACTCTCCTTGTGTCTCTAGATTTCCTCTCTAACTGTTTTTATGAGTGTTCAAGTTGCTCCTGCAACTGCTCTGTCATTATTGCTAAATGTGACTCTATTGTTTCTTCCTCGTTTACAGTGATCAGGATAACATTGGAATACTTGAGATGTGTAGAGTGAAGACACTGCACTAAAAATGCATGAGAATGTGAAGAGATCTATCCACGTAACTGTCTCAACGAGTTACCAACCCGTATATAATGGAAAAGGACGAGCAGAGCTTCTTCTAATGAATGCAAGTATTTGCAAACACGAGCCAAAACCATCAAATCCATTATTCAAAGACGTGTGAGCTTACATTTTAACATTTTAACATTTTACCATCTTAAACCCGTACACTCCATAAGATTCCTCGAGTCTTTTTTACTTTCAGCTACATAAACAATTTAAATACGGGTGTATATAAGAGTCAACACACGGATAATAGTTGCGCTTTCTCGGTAAAAAAGTTCCAAATTGAATAGACTGACTGACTGATCTCTGACATGGTTTAATTCGAGAGAAAATAATTCAACCATTTTCTTACAAAAATTACTTTGTAACTTTATCGAACACGACATTGACGAGAGATTAACTTTGTTTTGTACAGGGAAATATACTACGTCAATAAATGAGACAGATGGACTCATACATTAAGCCCGAGATGGGTAATTTACATCCCGAAAGAATGTCAGCAGTTTTCTTGTACTCGGTCGCTTAAGGTTAGCTGACTAGGTTAAACTTTAAATCAACTAGAGGGAAGTTGGTTAAGAAGATGTGTAGTAAGATAATAGACTTTTACTAAGAATTGGTGATCTGATGCAGATAATTTGTTTGGCAGTTTCCTGCACAAGAAGAGAATGTACCCACATGTATATAATCATTAAATGCACCTTAGGTTGTTTTAAGCGAAAGGAAAGTAATTTCTTTCTTTCTGCTGAGTCCACACGATCCCAGAGAGAGAGAGAGAAACTCGAGAGAGAGATGAGATTTCTATTTTAAAACCGATCAAGTTGTGTAATGGTAAATGTAATGACTCTATAGAAGAAGGTTCCACTGTGGACATGACTAGATGACGACGCCCAAAAGCATTTTCTAAAAAGGCAGCAGCAGTGTCTTTACACGCAGCTTAAGTTGTGCTAAAACCTTGTAATAACTCCCTTTTCATTTAGGCTGTTTGGCTTATCACCATCTCCAGCAAGTTCTTAACTTGTTCCTATATACAGTTCTTCGTTCTTCAAGACAATGAAAAAGGAAGCTGAGACTCCGTAAATGTCTTTGACAAACGACAGTCCCAAACATATGTGTGTGCATGGGATATCATTCCCCGTTCAATGATGATGTCCATCTCCAGAAATCTACATTAAAGAGCAGCTTTGATTTCCCAACAAATGGGGCGTTTCAAAGTAAATCTCCACTAGTAAAGAACTAAGGACCCATTTCGAAGTAATAAGAATAATCCTAATGTATTATACATAGTACGATAGCACAATATAAAAGTAAATGTATGTATGTGTCTTTCCTTCCGGTGCATTTCTTCTTGTTGACTTGGCTTCCTTCCTAGTGATGATCTCTTTTGGCTTGAGCTTTCTTCTTCCTTCGTGGCCTTCCTCCTTTCATCCTTAATACTATCAACTGTGTATCCCACATCCACATCATCAAAATGACTTTTTACTACCGTCAACACCCATCCATCTTTCTCTACCACCATCGCCTCTCCCATTATAGAGTTAGCTGGTTATCTGATTTCGGTGTAACTCAGCTAGCTAATTTTTATTACTCTTCAAACGACAGCTCCCCTAATTAAACTTATTCCTGTGTGTGAGCATTACATGTACACAAGACACAAGAATCCAAAAAACTTAAAGGTCAAGCTTCACTTGGAATGAGAAAGTCGGCGCCTACATAATCTACCTTGTCCTTATTTAAAGATTCAAAGTTTAAACTATTCCTCCCATCGCGCATACTTATGCGTTTCGTAGAGTACAAATATTTCCAAGCACTTATCCATTTGCTCCTGCTGCATGACATGGCATTATTTTAAAGCAAGGTGGTTTGTTTTTACACATGCTTTACACACACACACACACACATAGAACTTTCAGATGGTTGTTAAAACACGCTGCGAGGAGTTCCATCCGACTAATCGTTTCAGTGTGCCATGTCAAGGTAGCCAGATGATCCAGCTCAAACCTCTGACGCCTTTGAAGCTGCTGTGTGTGTATGTGCTGGAGATATATGTAGAATTGTAGAATACAAATGTATGCCACTTTTTTGCAATGACGCCATGTGGGCTATATGGAAAGTCTGCAGATCAGCACAAACACACACACACACACTAAACTTCTCATCATCCATCTCTATGCAAGTTCTAAAGTTCCATTTCCATTGCATCATTCTCCGCACGGACAAGAATGAGTAGCGAGTCGTAATATGTAATCGATTGATGGACTATTCGTATTGGTATGCAAACGCACAGCAAATTCATGCGGTTTTGTGGTAATATATTCTGCATATACATATAGATTATACATGCACACGGTTGTCGCGTTGCTACTCTTGAATCTTTGAATGCCTCCTACAGTGTGTCATCATGATGATCATCTTTATAGATTCAGAATACAACTCTCCGCGATCTTCTTCCTCAGCACTTCTCCCGATTCAAATGATGATGATGATGATGATGATGATGAAGATGATGATACACATTCCCTTTTCGACGTACTTGTATAAAAAGCGATTGAAAAATGAGCAACGAGAGTGTAGTAACGAACGGGAAGAAAAAATTAGTTTCAAATTTGTTGAGTAGTGAGTGTGAGAGTGGCAGCTGGCTCAAATGCCATGAATGCCAATGGCGTGTGGCCAACATATTTCACTTGTCAGTTTCGACTCAAATGGTCACAGGAATTTTTTCTTCTTCAACAGAGATCAACAAAGTAGAGAGTAAGAGAGAGAGAGAGAGTAAGCCCGATCAAATGGAGTTTCAGAAGGAGAGCGCAATAAGTGAAAAGTGGATGATGTTTTTGCTTACTCTTTGCTTGTGTGAAGAAATACAGAGAGCAACAATATGACACTTCCCGTATGTCCGCGTGTACATAGGGAAGTATTGAAATTCGAAATGAACTGTAATGTGGAGATTTAGAGGCTTCTTCTTCACCGCTATTGTTGCTTTCTCTTTACATGTTAACCTTACTACTGTATATATATGTGTACACTCACGTGGCTTCTTTACAATAAGGTAAGTGTTATGTGACATGAATGGTCTGAACGGAAGGGGAAAACCTCCCAAAACTTGTTATTTTGGTTGGCTAAGTGAACCGTGAGTGAGTTTGGGTTTACAAAAGCAACACATTTTTCTGCGTCAATAATTTCTACACCGAGGAGAGAAAGAAATGATCCTTGGAGGAAGTCTCTGTGTGTTCACAGATGAATACAATTTACTTCTATACACAATGTGAAGTCGGAGAAAGTGTAAAGAGAGGGAGAGAGAAAGAAAGTTGAATAGGAAGGAGCATACTACCCAAGCTTTTGATAATAATGCGAGACTATCGCAAAGGGACAGGACGAACCATTTTTCCTGTAAGGTGGGGACTTTGTACGTGTGTGAATGTTAAGTGTATACTTCTAACTGAAAAGGACAGTCGTTGTTCCTTGTCTTTCTCACAGTGAGAAAGTTTTCCCCGGAAGGAAAGTCCTGTAAAGCTGTTTTTCCTCTTAAGTTAGTTGGTGCATTCCATACAAGTTTAGTGGGGTGAGAGCATCACTAAACTACACCAGATGGTCCGCATAGATATACCTACTACACCTAGACGAACGAAGGACGAGAATTCGATCACTAATGTTCCACTTTCTATATTAAGGAAGGAGTGAATCTTCCTCTTTATATGTGGAAAGGGACGGAGGAATAAACTCTCTCGTGCAATACTGGAAACTTTTACTTTCGTTACTTTCCTGGAGTATTAATATACATCCCAAGTTTTCTTTCGTGGAAGGGTTTCTCGAAGATCTATTACAAAGTTGGTGGGTACCTGGCTTTTGAATGTACCCATACAAGGGAAGTCTGGAGAAACAAATCAGAGACTTGGAACTTGGAACTCCAAAAACCAAAAATAGATTAAAATAAGACCCGTTGGTTTATTGAAGAACGCGCATAGTAGAAGACAGGTAAACGAAGAGAAAAGGACAGAGCGAAAAAGGTTAGAAGTTCGAAAGGATTGAGGGTTTTTAGTTTTGTTTCATAGAAAGCTTAATACACAGACACACACACAGCGTTCACATATGTTCGACAGAGAAAGTGAATTTCTTAAGAAGAAAGTCTCAGAGGTACAAAAGCGAAAAATTGGATGAAGGAATGAAAAGAAGACATCACTTTGATACAATTTCTTTCATCCACTCCGCATAACCCCAACCGTATGTTTCATGTGTATAAAGATACGATGTATATATGGCCAGCACAAGGAGTCTTAAATTAAATCTGTCTCGTTTTCGTGTCTTGACAGTCTTCAAGTTACTCCGGATTTCCGGTGTACCTTTTCTTTGATTGCTTTAGGTTTTGCCACTTCTTCTCTCTTATATAATAATACATATATAGCTTACGTTGTGTGACTGTGGTCAGCTTTCATTCATGACAGCCTATCTACTATCTACCTGACGGGTGAAAGTGCTTTCTCCACTTGACACACAAACCCTCCCACTGCTTTCTCCCAGATTCCTTTGAGTAATTTCTCAGTGTGGTGACAAAGAACTCGCCTCGTCAGAAAGACTTCATCTGATTTCGTAGAAGGAGAAAATATGTGAACAGATTTAATACAAGATTGAACTGCTTGAAAAACGAGTCTGTGGTCGTATGAGTTTAGGTTTCGATCATAAGTTCGTGGCGTTATAAGTGTAAACGATGATGGAATCTCGAAGCGACAACTATCCACGATAGTTATTGTGAGACAACATTTAATTCCCTTATGACTTTGGAGGATTTATAGTCAGCTGCTGCAGCAAGAAGACGTCCGTAGGAGGATACGAAGAGTGTGGACAACTTCAAAAGAAATAAACTGACAGGCTGGGTTAATTTAGGTTCCTTTATTAATGACTATAATACTTGAGTGATGAAAGGTTGAGGCATAAAAAGATTAGGAACTTATTCTCATTAAGATTTAAGATTGAAGGGAATTTATAAAGATGAAGAACTTGTTTTTACTCTGTTGTTAATATGACGTTATTAATTACTGAAGTAATGACTGTCGTGTGGAGACGAGATGCACGACTTGTGGGAATATAATCTCTTGTTTAAATTCACATGTGTGTGTACGTAGTAAGCTCTGAGTAGAAAGGATTAGATTTTTGAGTAAGGGACGACGCAAAGACTAAACTTAAGTATGTACAGATGCATTTGTGTATGTGTTGTTAAAAGACTTTTTTCTCATTCCAGTGTGATTAAGCACAGATTAAGTCTCACCTGATGAAAGAAGGAGTGGGCAAAAAGGTGTTAACCAAAGTAATAATCCCCGTTGCCCCAACGCACATTCAGAGGGCAAAAGGTTAATGGGATTTTTTCTACTTTTAACGGAAAAGCATATATAACCATCAATAAGCATTACATAAAAACTATCTACTTTCTGGTACTGTGAACCATTAAAATGTACATTTTTAAAGCACAGCAATTCTCCAAAACGCTCTACACTTTTGTAATTGAAAGGCTGAACAGTCTGTGTGTGTGTGTGTGTGTGTGTGTCATTGCTTCAGTACACATCTATCTTTAAGTTCTAAACTTCGAAAGCAATAAAGAGATAAAGAAATTCTTGCGGAGAAGTAATAATGTACACGAACAAGTCTTGTTGCGAATTCCACAAAGAAAGAATTCACTACTTGAAGTTTAAGCGAGTTTGCAGTGAATTTCCCAAATATCCACATCGTAATAAAGTAAACTTTCAG
>Ga0194135_10003048_pt1 | contig 10223 bp, 2 predicted proteins | sample LitLau_LLRF_2013_FD_134024 | JGI IMG/M metagenome (GOLD analysis project Ga0194135, IMG submission 134024) | Freshwater sediment microbial communities in response to fracking from North America - Little Laurel Run_MetaG_LLRF_2013 (version 2) | ecosystem: Environmental > Aquatic > Freshwater >... | reverse complement strand
GACCACCACCACCCCCTCAACAAGGGTACTTTGGACCTCCTCCCCCTCAAAGACCCCCTCAACATGGACCACAACAACAAGGAGGAGGATACCAAGGACCATTCCTCGTACAACAAAGTCGACCTCAACCAGAATACCAAGGACCTCCTCCACCCCCTCCCCCTCAATTCCGACCTGTCGTAGGATATCTTCCAACGTCAGAAGGAGGGAGACAAAATCCAAATATAATTAACCTAAGAGCTCCTCCTCCTCCTCCCCCCACTCAACCTGTCCTCTTTTTCCCTTCACCACAAAACTCACAACCGCAAGGAGAACTTGTTCATTCCCCTCCTCTTCCTAATAATAATGGCCAGAGACAACCACAATTGAACCCACAATCAAAACCTGTGGAGGACTTACAGGGATCACATTCTTCCAAAACTCCTACTGACTATAATCACAGTAACATTAACTTTATCGGGCCTGAGGAATCTTCTGGAGGAAGTCAAAAGCAAGGGAATAACAATTATAATAATAATCTCGTGGGGACAAGTGGGCAACAAGGTTCATTTAATCCTTCAAAAGGAATTATTAAGAATCCTTTAATCCAATCAATCGAACAACAAAAACAAGAGCAGAAGATATCACCCCCTTCCCCTCCTCCCACTGACTCCTCCAACACCAACAACAATAATGCCAATGGATGGGAAATAATTCCCGCAGTTCAAACGGATATCACTCACCTATTCAAGAATCCTGAACCCACAGAACCTGTGAAGGAGCTCCCTGTAGTACCTTTATTACCTGTTCCAATTCCAATTCCCGAGTCTCATGTCTCCAAATCACCCATCTTTATTGTACGAGGACAAGGACCATCATCTCCACCACAAGACGGAGGACAAGAAGGAAGTCAGCAAAATGAACAGAAGATTTTTGTCCAAGGAATTACTTATCATGAAGAAAATAGAGGAGGAGGAGTTCCAATAAGTCCCCCACCACCACCACAAGATCAACAACAGCAATCTCAAAGGCAACAATCCCAAGTAGTCCCTACAGTTCAACAACAAACACAACCGTCCCTTCCTCCAGTCCCTGCAGGAGCAGGTCCAGTAGCTCAGTCTCAATTCTACACAAGACCTCCTCAGTTTGCACCACCACCACCAAGACTCCAACCTCATTTTATCCGTCCAGGGATAATGATGAGACCTCATCCGAATCAATTGCACCAGGGACAATTCGACCCTCTGCCTGCGTCAATCAGCACGGCATTGTATCACGCTCAGAGAACATCTTACTTGACTCATCAAGGTTATGTTGGACAAGGAAACAATAACAATGGTGAGAAGACCGTTTACGTCCATAGTATTCCCATACGAAGTGGAGGAGAAATCTCGTCTGGCAATAACGAAGTGGAACAAAGCACGAATTATGGAGCATCAGGAGAGAGTGCAGGAGGAGGTGGTGGTGCTGGGACTAGCTCAGGTTCTGCAGGCAATAATGCTACTACTCACGTTCTGTCAAATGAGGATGAGTCTCGAGGAGAAAGTTCTTCTTCTAATGGCCTGCCAAGCTCTAATAATCATCATAATGTCGTAGTATCATCAGGAGCACCATCACCACCCCCAACTGTATCAGGAGCAGACCAACTCTCTGTAAATTGCCAAACCCATCAGCAATGGGTGAGTGCAGCTGAAGGAAAAAATCAAGAAGGATCACCACTGACGACGGTTCCAACTTTCTCCAGAGACCAACAGCAACAGCAGCAGCCAAGAAGTCCTGGAGAGGGGAATAATAATGCTAAGCCTGTGTTGTTCTACTATCCCAATCCAACTCCTGTCCAGCAATCTCCGATTTATTGGGTACAACCACCGCAGTCTTCTTCAGGGGGAGGCATTGTGAGACTCCAACCTCATGTTGGCATTCCTACTACTAATTATAATGAAGAAGCTACAATAAACTCTGTTGGGTTTTCACCTCCAATTAATCCTACCTCGTGGTCGTTGTCTCAGAAGGAGGTTAGTGGGGGTGGTGGTGGTGGTGGTAAGTCAGTAGGTGAGCCAAGAAGAAATCCTGGAGGTGAAGAGAGTGATAAAGGGACAAATAGTGGAAACACTGGAAATGAATCTGATGACAGGGAAGTTCATGAGGATGATTACTCATCCAAGATCCCGTTCGGTCAAAAACTGTCAGTTTCAAGGCCCACAGTCACTCCATTTGATATCATTTCTGTCGGCGGAGGAGGTGGAAGAGGAGCAGATGAGACTTTGGATGACACTCAGGCTCAGAGTTTAGGTAATATATTTCATTCTTTATAGAGTAAGACTGGTATATATAGAGTCGTTTCGGAAGACTTTTGCACTTTTTCCTATCAAGTCAGATTATGATTGGTAACTGTGGGACAATCATTATTAAGGAAGGAGTCAAGTGGAAAGGATGAAGTTCCTAGTATTATATTATAGAGAGGTTTTACAGGGATAAAATTGATGATGAACTTGCGCATTGATTTTGATGATCTTTGATTCTTAGAACACGAAGGAATGCCATCATCTGGTGCATCTGGGGAACAACGTGGAGGAGAAAGCACAGGCACAAGTAGTAGCGAGTCTTCAAGTTCTTTAGATTCTGGAGAGTCAAGTGCAATTCAAGGAAACAACTACGGACAACAAGGAGGAGAAGAAACTGATGATGATAGGAAAGGACAGATTAACACGCTAAATGAGCTTTCATCTCCTCCTGGAGGCTCAACCATCGGCGGAGGATTCGTGAGACCCGTGTCAACAACTATATATCATGTTCCAGATTCTTCTCAGTATGCAAGTCAGTCTTTCAGGTTCCCTAACTTCCGTCCTCAACAAGTTTACGTCCATGACTTCACTCAACCTGGGAGTGGGAGAGTTACTTCGATTTTCGAAACACCAAGCAGTGCTGCTGGAGTTCAGAGAGAAGGAGATGATAGGACTGTAGGAGAACAAAGTCAAAATGTTCAGTCGTGGCGTGCCTTTTACAACCAGCCACAAAAAGCACCTAAGATCATTGACAATTATCCCCCTGAGAATGACAGTGAAGAGGAAGCAGAAAGGCAGTTTCTCGTTCCTTCTTCACAACCTCCTCACCTTGAGCAGCAAATTATTACCTCCGGTCCTCCTACTACTGCTGAATGCTCAACTGCAGAAACACAACCTTTCACCTTGACTTCTTCAGCCTCAGCTTCTTCTTCTTCTCCTGTGGCTACAGACAAACCTGAGGAAAAAATTCGATTCAGAGTTGGCAAGTTAAAACTATACGATTTTTCTTTTCATTCATAAAAAAGTTTTGTAGTCTGAGTTGTTCTGGGTCGGTCGAGTGCAGAGGAGGCGTCAAAACACTCTTGGTGATTAATTAACAAGTGTGTATAGTCAGTTTACAAAAGTTTTTTAATCTCCTGAGTTGTTCTCATCTGTTCTATCTATAGACTACTACGTGGTTGTCTTGTATTGTATAAGCTATTGAAATTTTGAAATAAGCTCTTCCCTTTGCTTTGCTTCGTATTTTGTCATTCATCCTTATTCTCGGGCTAAAAATAGGTATAAAGATTGTTTTCAAATATCCCGTAAGCTTTCATTTGGAACACACTCTTGGTGAAAGCTACACACACACTCACACAAATACTCAGAATACACCCACATAAAAACTTTATTGGACACTTTGTTTGGTTCCACGTCTCCCTTAGGTTTTGATTTCAGCTTTCACTCTCATGCTTTGAGAAATATAGTGCAGAGTAGACGAGCAGAGAACTACCTAGACGATTATTGTACGTCCCTGTTATGTAAAAGAGATGGTGAGGACCTGTAGGACACAAACACACACTCTTATTCAACACATATTTGTGCATCTATTCTTCCGATTCCTCTCTGGTAGACAAGTTTTGTTCAAACACACGCCAATCCCACAAGAGTCTGTGTGTGTCTTGTGCAATTCACGGAATATAGTCAGAAATCAGAATACATGTGAAGTAGGCAAACGATTCCGTAGAAAAACGAACTAACTCAATGAATAGAAATCTCATAAAACTTTACAGACATGAAAGTTTTTTCCACTTTTAATTACTGTCTAGTTTATTTGTCTGGGTTGATTAATAGTATACTCTTATTGATATTTCAGCAGCCGTATAAGTTGAGATAAAAATATGGTTTAATTAACCAAAAGCTTCGTTCTGATACTTTCTACGGTTCAAGGTTCTGTATGAAATAATAATGTCCATACACGCTGACTTGTAGTTATCTCAATCTTAAAGTAAAGAAGCCATCTGATGATCTGGTTAGAAAAAGTTGCAAGTTTCCAATCATGAACTTAAAAGAGAAACTTTTACATCTGTCTTACAAAGGTTACATTTCCTTCAACCTCTTTCTTTCTTTTTACGTAACATTCGTGTAATATTTTCTAGTCTGACCTTCAAGTAGCTTTTTATGATTTCGGTGAAAATGAATTCTAAACTTCTAAGGCAAATAAATGATTGTTTAGGTACTCTCATATGTGCACATAAGTTTAGTGGTGTTGTAAAGTAGTTCCATTTTCACTTGTTAATTGCCCATTGACATCCAAACACAAGATAGCTCAGCTCACACACGCAGAAGTAACAAGACTTCAACTGTAGTTAGAGAAATGAAGTGGCCCTACTCCTCTTAAAGTTGAAGGTTTTCCTTAACCCAAAGAAATCTACATAAAACAGACACCTAATAAGAACATGGGAAGCAATTAAGCTACAGAGACGATGGCCCTTCATTTAGTTCGTTAATAAAACGTGATATCTACTCTCTCGCCCTATGCGCTTTACATACACACCTACACTTATTGGAATACTTTCACGTTAGTCAAAAGACGAGAATGTTGAGATGTCATAATTAAGAGTCCCTCTAACAAAAGTAACTAGTGAATGAATGCGTCAGTCATTCAGTTTGTGTGTAGTGTGTCTGCTTCCTCCCACTCAGCAAAATGTCTATATACCTAAAACTCCATTGCCTATTCACTTTAGAGAAGTATCCTTTTGATCTCCATGTCTTGCATTCATTCATCAGATTTACATCTTCAATTTTTATGCATCAAACCGCTATGTATAGTATATATGTGTTCGTTTGCGTAGACAGAGACATTCATACCTATACATACAGAGTCAATCTCAAGATGAATTGAAGTGAATATTAAAACATTCACGTGCTTATCCTTGTGTGTGCAACTTTCTTCACATGACTTACACGACTCCCATTTACATTTTCCGGACTTAACTCTTCCACTACACGTTCAACATTAGAGAAACGAGACAGGTTAATATCGCAGATAGAAAGCAAGTTCCGTCTAAGTAATAAGTTGGAAAGCCTCCAACAAGTTTAACTTTAACTGCAAACATTCCTCACAGACAGGAGAGCGAGCCACACACATCCTCGTGCTTTCACTGCTTTCACTTCCTTCATACTTTCTCTCTCGGGTTTCCTTCCTCAGAGTCAAGTGAGAGTAATATCATGCTTGTCTATGGCTTTGGGACTGTGTGAGTGCGGTGGGTTTCTTAGATATTATTAGTAGGCTTTGTTCTCAAGAGAAAGTTATATTCCTCGCAGCCCACGACGCATTGCGTTGTGTGGGGTGCTGCAAAGCTACTTTTTCCTTCACACTTTCTGCCCATTGACCCATTTCTTCACGTGAATTGACGTGATAAATCAGTTGCTTATCAAACGACCTGATTCATAAAAAAGTAACTTTTTGTCACTACCTTTTTTCTACAATGAAGCAGGTACGAGGTTCCCAGGAGGTCGGCCTTCAATATCTTCCTTCAACTTCAGGACTACTGAGAAGACAACAACAACGAGTACTGGTGGAGCGGTGAAGGACTTGCGGGTGTCATCTGAAGATGACAACGAGTCTGTCAATCCGGGGTCAGCGTCAATCTCCATTCCTGTTTACCGGCCTCCAATAATTTTTTCCCGAGAAATCATAAAACCAAAAGAGCCTACCAAGGTCACAGAAGAGAGTGGGGTTAATATTCCAAGCAATCTTCTCAACCTCGATGATATTTACAAGAAAAGTGAGATGAAGCAACATTCAGAGGCGATGACATTCAAACCCTCTTCAACGGAGGAACCATCATCATCTGAAGATTCATCTACTACTCCTGTTGTCAGCACTGCCAATACTGAGCATAGCTTGCTTCTTACGACAATGTCAACAGAAAAGTCGTCTTCGTTCTCTATCTCCGTGGATGAGAGGATGGTTGAAGCAGACAATATTGAGTTGGAGGCAAACAAAGCTCGAAAGGTTCCCTCGAATGTTGACGGACAGAAAGTTGAAATAAAGGATTTCGAACAAACGATTCTACCAAGCAGAATTTCTAAGCCTGTGCAAATTGTGACTTCATCTCCTGTGGCAAGCCTAAATGAGTTGAAACCTCAGAGTAAAATTGCTCCTGACACGACGACAACGACGACATCGTCGTCTACACCTTCCTCCTCTTCTGGGAATACGAGCACCAAGATAGTAAAAACAGTCCGGGTGAGACAGAGAATGCGAGGTGGATCAGGGAGCAGTAGTAGCGGTTTTCATGGAGCAATCCGAAATCGGTTCAACGGAGCCAGTGGTGGAGGGCGGATCAGAGTTGTTCACAGACCTGTGACTCCAGACTATGTAAAGGTGTTCCCTGAATTGTCTAGCTCACATACGGACAAATTAGCCAAAGACGAAGAGGAGGAGGTTAAAAAAGCGTTGATTGAATTGAAACGATCTGAACCAACACACAAATCATCCACACATGGGATTCAATCTTTTTAATATTTAAATGTTAGTTTTCCTTTGTTTTTTATGTATTATTATTTATTGTGCTTGATTTTTATATTTTTAATGAAAAAGGTATGATCATGAGCTGAGTAGTAGATTAGGGAGAAGCATTTCAATTCAACTTGTAATGTGTTTGTAAAGCCAATAACCGACAGTGCTGAGTTAATTTTACATAAGAGTTATTTTAGCAATCTCATTCTGGAGTTAAAGAGCTGATAGGAAAACTTATAACTTTATTAAGATCTACGATATTTGTTTTAATTCATTTAATTATTGTTGAATCTCAAAGTATGTTTAAAGCCATAAAAGGTGTGTTATTAATTCAAGAGCTCCTTATTATATGCATATTATGACTTTTGTTACTGGAACTGGAATGAATTCGACACACACTGAAGAGAAGGAATTAATAAGTGCCTAAAGGAAATTATGAACTTTGCATTTAGCAGTTTTCTTTTACACTCTTATACAATACACATATTGATAATTTAAGTTAGAAGAACTAAATTAATCATACAAATATCAGAAGTCTTGGCTAATTTGATTTTGGAATGATGTGGAATTTTATATGCTGAATGTATTGAAACCACTCGATTGATTTTGTTGAAATATGAACCTAAGAATTTTAAGAATAAAAATGACATATTATTAGCATTGTGCATTGGAAGCAAGTTATTTATTTGCAGGTACCAAGAGATAGGTGCGTCACATTTTTATCCATTTCTTTATCCATTTCTTTATCCATTTTTATAAGGATTTCCATTCTGTTCGAAGCTAAAAAGTCTCCTTTGACAAGGCAAGTTGGAGAACAGGAAGAACCTTCACAGAGGACAGATCGGCTAGTACAGCCTGAAAGAGAAAATACAAAATAATAAGTTACAATCACCTAAGAAAAAGCGAGACACCAGACACGAAGGATTCATTATAATATGAGAAGAAACGGCTGAAACAAACCCTTTATGCTTTGTCCTTATTTTTTACTGAAAATTCGCAATAAGCTATTTAAGTTCGCCGTGCGTTTCATATATACAAAACTACGTGTCTATATCTGTATACACTATAGTCTATGACTGCGGAGCTCCAATTCTTGACAAAAATAGAGCGATTCGTCCCTCACTTTCTCTCAGTCAGTCATCTTCTTTCTACTTAAGGGAGTCACTCAATTAGTTACATCATTCAGGGTAGTTTGTATCATCAAAAGTCAGAAGTGGCATTCCTCGCATTTTCATTCGTCTGGAGTTGGAGGCAGCTAGCCACAAACATTTTGACCGAAATTAGTTCAGGGTTTGCCCTCCTTATCTACTCTTCACTCTGATGGAATTCTAAAGAGTGTTCATCAGCTATTAATTATTAATTGTTACTTCCTTTCTTTCAGGAGAAATGACGGCAGAGAAGCTTTTATATCTCACAATAGAAATGAATAGAAAGGTACCTAATGAACTTCCCCGAGAAGTCAACAACTAATAACCAAGAGTGTGCATTTAAAACCTTAATATATTACATAACATCCTACTTTGTATATATAGTCTGGTGAGATTGACGTAACCGTACCTTATTGACATGACCTGGGAGAGTGGGTCAAAGTGGTCTGCAAGTGTTTTCCCTTGAAAGTATGTTACAACATTAAGAGTAGCTTAACTTATGTTTTGTCTGTGAAAAAGTTCAACAAGTAAAACTCTCTTCGTGGATTGAGAGATAGAAACTTCGCCCACACAGGCTACAGCAAACCTTCGCACATCGAACTGAATTGATTGGAGTACATTGCGACTGTAACAATGTAGAATGCATTCTAAGTATTCTTCTATTGACGTATTCTGGGGTTCTGAGGAAAAATAATAATATTTTCGCCAGGGCTCTCTTATCAATCTTATCTAATTCTGCAAACAGCAGTGAGGACATATTTATACTTGTTAGACATTGTGATCCCGCATAAGCGAACATTTCTGGGAGCCGCTGTAAGTTTTTTCCCCCGGATATTATCACAAATAAATACATTCGTGTATTCTTCAGTCTAGTTTTATATAATATATTATAATATACAGCTTGGTTCCAACAAAGAAAACTTAGAAATCATGAAATCAGTACTGGGAATCATAGAATAGGAGACTTACATCAACGATATGTGGTTGCTGGGCTTTCATCAGATTATCCTTTCGTATACTCAGAACTCCCATAGCAAACAAGGAGAATATTTGAACGGAATTGTAAGCCAGTAGCAAATCCCACAGTTGAAGAACTTGCTCGGCAGGTAAATATCCACTGAATCCTTTCATGAGCCATTTGAACACGACCCGAAGTCTGCTTGGAAAAATGCACAGAAAGATCAATGAGAGCAGAGAGCCAGCTTTAAAAACATTGCTTCATTGGGTATTATAGTGGAAGGAAATGAATTGGGCAGTTCAAGTTTTCCAATCAGGTAACTATTCTTGTAAAACTTAGCTTACATGAGTAATATTAACTCATAATAACACACAACTAAAACAGTTAACACATAAATTACAGACACTATCCCATAGAACAATTCTGGAAAGCAGAAGTTTTCTATATCGAATCGTCCTGAATTAAACCAAGAAACCATTTTTATATGAATCATGAAAATAATCCATCATTCTTCATATCTCTCCTTTGTTACACAACACATGGTCGAGGGTAATACGCTGGTTTTTAAGTATACGTACACTATGTCAGAACCTCAAACAATAAAAAGTTGAAAGAAACGGAAGTTTTGCATGCTACGCAAAATTCAAGTACTCTTCCTGTCAGAAGATTTGTGAATGAACAACTTGCAACTGCACAACTCAAGGACCGATTTTGAGAACTTTGTGAATGACTTGATGACTTCCCAGAGCAATTAAGAATTCATTCGCGAATAGCTCTAAGCCCAACTTGCTTCCCGTCTTTATTTCCTGCTACAGAGTGGGTCTGTCAAACGAAAAATTCAATCCGTCCTTCGGGTATTTCTAAGAATTCACTGTGTATAGTATTGTAAAATTAAATTCTCAATTGGCATGTATAAAGTCTGTTGAAGTAGTAGTAGTAGAGGAATCGCATTCTAATTCGCTCTGCATTTTGGCCTTTGGTGGTACAGATTACAGTTTGACTGTGACCGAGTCCAAAAGTCAGTCTATTTATTAAGGAGTGCAACTCCTTTATGGTATCGCTCGGTCTGTCTGTCCGTGTGTGTGTGTGTGTCTGTGTTTTCAGTAGCCTGCAGTTTTCTTAAAAACGGTTACGAATTTTTCAAATCGGTCTTTTGCAACTTACGCAGGACCCTTTGGAGATGATCACTATTGAATATGGCCAAAATCTGTTGGGCCCTTAAGGGTCTATAAGGACCCTTATATTCTAATCATGGGAATTTCAGAATTTTTCTTTTTGCAACTTATTAGGGACCTCTTCAGCATATACAATATGGTTTTTTCAGTTAAAAAAGATGGACCCTTAAG
>Ga0194135_10003047_pt1 | contig 10224 bp, 6 predicted proteins | sample LitLau_LLRF_2013_FD_134024 | JGI IMG/M metagenome (GOLD analysis project Ga0194135, IMG submission 134024) | Freshwater sediment microbial communities in response to fracking from North America - Little Laurel Run_MetaG_LLRF_2013 (version 2) | ecosystem: Environmental > Aquatic > Freshwater >... | reverse complement strand
GTATGCCGCAATCCTGCAGCACCTTACTCATAGAAAGAATATACGGATACTAAAGTACGCTCACGTCACAAAGGTGATTAGATTGATTGGAGGAGGGATTCGTTTCCTGTTCTCTTGGGAAGGGATTTGTAACAAAGACGGAAACTCTGTTATTGTCAATCACAGATACAATTGAGTAAAGATCGGATCGCAGAGGGAGTGTGGTACTCACACTACGGCACAAAGAAGTATGCTGTGGCCTCAAAGGAAGTAATCATAAGCGGGGGGTCCTACGATTCTCCAAAGTTATTGATGCTCTCCGGGATTGGCCCAAAGAAAGAACTCGCAGAACTCGGCGTATGTATCCTATTGACTATAATATAGTTTATTTTATCCAGTATTTATTCATATTTAAAATTCATTAATTCATTTCACTATTGTTGCAGATCAAGTCAAAAGTCAATTTGCCTGTTGGGAAAAATCTCCAAGATCATATCGGTGCTTTCATTTTCCCCATAACGATAAACTCGTCTCTCAGTTTCATTCTGGAACGAGATATGGGACTTTCGGAATTTTATGAATACTTCTCAAAAGGAACCGGTTAGAAGAGTTCACTCACACAAGCTTATGTAATTTCTTCGAATGGTTATTACTCTTGATTCTTTGCAGGAGTGCTTACTGCACCCTCAGCACTCATTGGTCAGGGATTCTTTAGCAGTTCAGATGCCCAAGACTCAGGCCGCGATTGGCCCAATATTCAAATGTTTTTTCTTCCCATGGCACCCTCCAAAGGAGTGAGGGAGTCATTCGCACGCGGCCTACGTTTGGTCAGTGGAAATGAAATCCTGAAAGAATTAATGGATCCACATCATGGGAAAGACGGTTTTAGTCTTCTCCCACTTCTAGTCCGTCCAAAAGGACGTGGGGAAGTTACACTCAAGGATAAAAACCCATTCTCCGACCCCCTAATTGGTGAATAAAATTGCCAGAAGAATTATCTAATGATGGGGGAAATTGATTTAAATCTTTCTAATTTCTTTAAAGACCCAAAGTTTCTCCAGCATCCTGATGATATCAAAGCTTTAGTTGAAGGTATGATATGATTAGCAGAACAAATTGCTTCCACCTGTCATTTCCCCTTTATAATAAATGACGTATCTATTTTTTTTGGCTTAGCGTTTCATATGGGAATAAAACTCTTCGAGAAAAGCAACGCCTTCAAGGAAATAGGGGCCAATCTGGCTGGGAAAGCCATGACAAATTGTCAGCATTTCGAATTTCGGAGCGATGCGTACTGGGAATGTTATATCCGGTTTTCGATGGGGACTGTCTGGTAATAACATTTATTATTCAAGAATAGTCTTCCATCCTCTGAATTCCTGATTCTTTTTTAAAATCATTTCGTGATCAAATTCCAATAGGCACCCAGTAGGAACCTGTGCTATGGGGAAAGAGACTGATAACGGAACCGTTGTGGATTCTAATTTAAGGCATGCTTTCAGATTTTTGAAACATTATTTGTTTTTCATTTTAATTTATTTTGGTTACCTTTTTTCTTGACAGGGTGTTGGGTACCAAAGGGCTGCGAGTGATAGACGCCTCCATAATGCCAGTCATTGTAAATGGCAATACGAATGCACCTGCAATTATGATTGGAGAAAAGGGAGCAGACATGATCTTGGAGCATTGGGCTAAACAGAAGCTAGTATGCCGTCAAATAGAGATTTTCAAGATACCTCGAAACGGAACCTGTTTCTACTATGAATGAATAATAATGGGAAAAGACTAAACGTGGATACTCTGTTTATTCATTTCTTTTTAAAAACTTTAATACCCGTGGCCAAAGATTAAATTTTGTCAGTAAATTTACTTTGCAGAATTTCAATTGTATCACCAAATTTCGAAAGAGAAAAAAAATTGAATGTGTGTTAGCGTTTATTCATCCAAATAAAAGTATTCCTGTAGTGATGTAAAGCTTTAAGGGGAAAAGTAGAATCTACAATATCTAACTGCATCCTACATTCGCAATCATAGCTCGAGGCCTGGGGTAAAGTAAAACGCTTTCGTCCATTTTGAAAGGAATTAACAGGAAGGATATAATTATTCGTTTAAGACAATGTGAAAGTTAAGTTCTAAGGTACCCGCAGGCCTTTTTCTGTTTTAGAAGCAGTTTTGGGAAATTATAACCCTTTTGCATCTCCTTCCCAGTTTTTCTAAAGTCCTTCGTACGTCCTTCATCTACGTAGCAAGAAATAACTTAAGCCGCTTCCAATCCCTTTTTTACTTCTAAGTTTTTATATTTCATTTTATAAAAGGACGCCAGTGCTGGAGCTAAATTTAATTTGTACTCAAAGAAAGAATAATAACTTTTGCCCTCTTTTTACACCTACTTCAAAAACTTAGCAACTCAGATTAACTTACATTTTTAAATCTGCAAAAATCATTCTTCCAAACTCTCATTTTTCACTTTTAGGTTTAGAAATTCCAAAATTTATCAAGAGAAAGAGGTGATGGCTGGAACCAACAAAGAGCTCACTGCGAAAATTGACACCCTTGTCCTGGACTACTTACAACGGAAATACCCGACGGTAGCCATAGCATTGCAACCAGAATTGGATCGAAAGGTAACGCACTTCCCGGAGTACTCTCGTAGAAAAGTTTAAACCAACAATAAGGCTTAAGGGGGATTTCGTTAAAAATTGCAGGAAAGTAATTTAAATTTGAGGTCACAAATTTTAGAAGATTTTTTCAAGTAAATGGTAAAATCTGATTAGCTCACAAGTGTATGAGTATAGCAAATAATAATAATGTACTTATACTTGTATTCCATGAATAGGACGGAGGACTCAAATGCACGAGTTAGTACTAGGACATATGATGGAGATTCTTTGCAAGAAAGAAATCCAAAACAAAATCAAATGCTGATACAAACTATCCCTACTGAGCTCATGCTTCCGGAGGTAATGTCGAGTGTCAATTTATTTTCAAAATATAAGAAAGATTACTGGAATTACCAATTACATATGCCTCGGGGTTGATAATTGATCCTGTTGATCTCCTAGTTGTGTCAGAGAAGAGTCTTGGCCTTCCTTGAAGTGAAACGTCTCTTGTCATTTCGGCTCGTCAGTAGATATTGGAATCACCTGTGCTGTTTGACCCTGCGACGCTCGTCTCACCGTAGAATTAAAATATGGGACTTAAACGTAATGATGGCATTTATTTCTACAATGGAGGATAGGATTCAAGAGCCAATCCCGTTTGGTACCTTCAGACTCTACCCACAATGGAGTACAGGCATAATATCCCCTCTCTGCCATTCATTTGGAACCTACATTCTGAATTGCATTCTTATATTTGACGAAACAACCCCAGAGATGTTCTCCCCTGATACAATTCTGGATGCAATGCCGCAGTTGAAACACCTTCGGATAAAATTTAAGAATGATTTCTTTCTGGACTCAATATCTCCGCCAACCAAAAAACTTACTAGTCTCCGATCCTTTGTTGTATCTTCAAAGTGGTTTAGTGTCGTAGATTTGAGAAGTATGACTGACTGGATAGAGAAAGCACCTGCTCTGGTGGAGCTGAAATGCCAGTTCGTTACGCACTGTACGATTCATCTGCTGGAATTCATCAAGTCCATTCAGCATCTCCGTACTATTGGACTGAAGGTACGATTGCCACCGTCGAATCCGACCATAATACTCCCACAGCTCCCCAACAACCAAAACGCAAATATGAATTTGGATTTGGAAATAGTTGGAACCGTAGAGACGGATGGACGAGTCTTGACCCAATGGGTTTCCTTGTTCTCTGGATTTCTTAGATCTTTGACAATTGGTGACAGGTGGTCAAACATCCCAATGCTCCAACAACAATTCCAACTGCCATTCCTTCCGAATTTGAAAAACCTTGATATCCGTTTTGGGGTTGAAGATTTCTACCAAACCCAAACATTATTTGTTTCCCCATTTGACCCGGTCAAGTTGCCGGCACTCAAGAATCTTTCTCTGCATTTCACTGAAGCTTTGGAAGCCGAAAGACAACATCCTTTTCGCCAAGGTGTATTTGAATCCGTAGACATTCTCCTCTGGAATCATCCCTACAGTGGAAGTAAATCATGCGTACACTGGCATGAGATATTCCCAAATTTAAAAAAACTGAACCTAGGTTGGGCCACGGCCGGTCACTTGAGGTACATTGGAGAGTTCCTACCAAACTTGGAGCATCTTTATCTTAGCGACATCAACTGCTATTGGACTCAGACGCCAAGTGGATGTTCAGCATATGAGGACGGCGGGATCCAATGGCCACTTATAAGCCTTACCCGTAAGGATTATTTTACGTTTTTCAACAATCTTGTATATTTCTTTATTTGTCACACACAGGATTAAAAATACTAGAAATAGTGGGTGACGATGAGGAGGACTTCACGGCTAGTATACTCTTTGCGCTAGTACATTTCACCGCTCTAAAGAAAATACAACGGCTGGACCACCTTGGAATTTACGGGATTCAACATGTAAGCTCTCATAACTCTCGTTTGAACTGTAGAATTTCTTACGTATTGTTATTTCATCCTTTGATTTAGTCTTTTGCGGAAGGCGGAATGGAGATTCTGAAACAATCCAAGTGGCACAAGAAGGTTATAATCCAAGAACAAACTCCAACAACGCCCTGGTTCCACGTTCTCTAGAATTGCCTTCAGAAAAGACTTCATCATTCCCCAGACTTGTAGAAAAAATTCGCCCGGGACTTGTATTCACCGAGGGTCCAAAATTTCCGAGAGATTAAAATTGCGACGGCCAACACTTTCAACGTGAAAAGATGCCCAAGGTGAATTCAAGCATTTCGGTTTATTTTATCAAAGTGTTTCTATGACCTCGGATTTACGTCTTGTTCTATTTAATCCAATCTTCCATTGAGTTCAATCTCCTTCTGCATCTAAGACCGTAAAACAGCAGCTGAAGAGCCCGTGAAATCTCCTACTTTGACTTTTTTTTGTGAGGTTACGTTGAACCTAACCTCACAAAAAACAGTCAAAACCTCACAAAAAAGTCAAAGTAGGAGATTTCACAGGCTCTTCTGCTGCTAGTTTACATCTAACTTTGGCTGGTCCAAGATCTGTTAGTAAGATTTGGATCCCCTCCACATTTCCCAATCTACATACAACTTCCATGAAGACACGACTTCCTCACTCTTCAATTCCGATGACTCCGAACTTATTACTTAATACCGTTTAAGTTTAAGTTAAGCTAAATTTACTTTATTTATTAATCAGTTTCTTCATCTATTCCTTCTAATCCTCGAATCTAATAAACGATCAGAATTTTCGTGGTTAAAAAAAACATTTGAAAGTAAAGGGAAGTGGCGAAAGCCCAATGTATATAGAATAAAAGGGCGAAACCATTCTTTAACTTTGCCTACGTCGAGATATGCGGGGATATGAAACCATTATTTCGATGAAGTCTGATATTTTAAGACCGTCGCTGTTGTTGGGTCTTCATTTTCTTCGTAACATAAACATAAGCATAATTTTACATTAAAACCACGCGTGAACGAAGAGAACAATAAACTGTTTTGAAAAAAAAAATTAGAGGCTCAGAATTTATTTCTTCGTCGTAAGCCGGATTTGAACCCAGACAGACTTTAGATATCTCAGATGATCGGCCTTCATCGCCTCTCCAGTCTCAACTACTTTATTTCACAGTAGTATTCACCGAATAATCCGAATTTAATGAGAGCAAACAGCAAATGAGCCGTGCCGGCTGTTTGGGGAGACGCCAACTAACTCAGCTCTCCTTAACCATAGTCAGTTTTTCTTTTTCCATCTTTTGCTAATTAATTGAGTTTTAAATAAAGTTAAATAAAGTTTGAGTATGCGATCCCAATTATCAATCCTCTGATACTCATTAACAATACCTCAATTTAATCAGTATTCAGTAGATAATTTAGATTCCCAGCACAGAGCAATCCGAGCAATCCTTTGACTCGGGCAGAGGAAGTTTAGTGTGATCTGGCGAAGGTCAGTAATTCATGAAACTAATTCACTGAGAGAATTGGGAAGGGTAATCAAAATACCGTTACCCATGAATGTGAATTTTTTGTAATTTGATTAACAAAGAGGCAGGCAACGGGATTGAAATTTGAAGAATTTGAAATTGAATTCTAAAATCAAAGACTTGAGTGCCCAAAACTGCGTTTCCACTGTGTTGGTTCGTTTAGATTAGAAGTGAGTTTCAGAAGTAGGAGTTTGTTTTGATTCAGAAAAATTAGGGTTCTTCAATGGTCAATTATTCAAAATTATAATTGGAAAATTAAAATTAAAATTCTTTTTAAATTTCGTTGACTCAATGAGCGACCCAATAATTTTTCAAAACATTTTCATCCAATTATTTACAAGAGAAAGCAAGTTTCGGCTCTAATCCTAATCTCTTGAATCTTGATAATTAATAGCTGAAAAACGATTTCCCGGTTTATTTCAGAGTTTTGTGAAGTATACCTTCAAGTGCAATTCCAAGGTCATCAGGTGGCGAGTTGACTTCTGTTGAGTGAAGGGTGAGGAGAGGACTAGAATTACCAAATAGTGGCACCGAGACAGAAAGAGACTCAATTAATGATTATCAATAGTAGGATCTGGTATGAGTATGTACTGGGAGCGTATGTTAATTGATATGCTAATTGTGAGTCGGAGTAAAAAAGGTTTAAATTTAATTTTGTAATTGCAGGGAAAGTTCTGGCTGGATGACAACCCAACAAAAGAAGAAAGGGACATTTCCGTATCCGTTTCGGATTAAATGGAATTCAACCTTTGGCCGACACTTAGTAGCATCCTCAACAATAGCAGCGGGGGAATTGATTCTGGAGGAGCCAGCAATTGTTCAGGGTCCTAGTCCTTCCTCGCTACTTTACATTGCTTCCACCAGATTCACAGTATCCGTTTGTCCCAGTTGCTTTGCCCATTTCAATTATACAGACACCGCCGCCTGCTCCTGCTCCAAATGCTCGCTCCCAATGTGTTCAAATGCCTGTTCTATGGATTCTGTTCATGTGGACAATGAATGCAAAATCTTCCAAGCCCTTCCGGAGCTTCGTTCTCTTCTGATGATCTCTAGTACAGATAACAAGAAGACACATCTCTATCAATTCATAACCGTCCTCCGATGTCTATCCACAAAATGTCAAGATCCAGTCAAATGGAAGCAAATACTTCAACTTCAGTCAAACCCACCTATTCTCGCTGACTCAAGTCTGAAGCATGTAATTAAACTCCTATCATGGGAACTGTTTAACCCCAAAAGGCCTAGGGCATCTGCAAAAGGTGAAACTGTAATCCAGCAGGAAGTAGATGAAGAAGACGCTGCGACGATGGGTTTCCACTGTCTTGGTGCATTGCAAACAAACTCCTTCAGTGAACTTCAGAAATCGAGGAGCGTTGAGAACTTGTACTTTTTCACTTCCTTACTGGCCCACTCCTGTGATATAAATTCAGAGAGACAGTTTGATCCATTTAGCTCAAGAGTGGTTGTGTCTGCAATCAAGGAAATCAAAACAGGGGAACCCATTACAGTGACTTACTTACCACTTTGCTACTCAACAGTGGAGAGGCAGAGACTATTATCATCTCCCCAGTGGGCATTCACTTGTTGCTGTCCGCGGTGTGAGGATCCTACGGAGTTCGGAACCTTTCTGGGCACTCTCCAGTGTCCCAGTTGTAAAACATTGAGCCTCTGCCCATCCCGGGAATCCAGGGATTTAATGACATGCTGCTCTTGTCGCGGTGCCTTTACAGCCTCTTCTGTAGAATCTGTTCAAAAATTGAAAACTGCTTTGGAAGAGTTGGAAAAGACAAAAGATCTAAGGAATTGGCTGGAAGGAATGGAGAAAGCGCACTGGATCCATCCCAATCATTCCATTCTTACTCAAGTGAAGACTCAATTAAGTCAAAGTCTGGGTAAAACTCAAGATGGTATCCGCGGCATTTCCCTGGAAGAATTAGAGAGGAAACGAAGATACGCTGAGGATGTGCTGGCCGTCATCAACAAACTCTTTCCAAAGGGGACCGTTTATTTTCTGAAAGGTATTTTCATCACATAACACTTTTAAAACCAAAATTGTTTTATGGCGTGGAGGAACTTTCAAGTTAATTATTTGTTTCTCACTTCATTCCGTTTGTAGGGAGGATACAGTTTCATCTTTGGCTAGCAGAGAGAGAACTTTTCTACCGGACGAATGACAATCCATCTGATGAAGCCGAACACCTTCACAGCTTGGGAGAGGAAGCCCATCAGATTCTCCAATTTGGAATCCCTTGTTCGGAGGAGTTTCAGATGAAAGTAATCCTGGAAGAAGACTATCCTCAATTTACACCACGAGTCGAGTCAAAATAGCTAATACTAATAAAGTCTCCAGTGTGACCTTCGAGCATGGACCCCCATGCTCGAAGAGTGTGACAGGGAGGAAGGAGTCGGCAACGTAAAGCATCAGCGTCTCAATTTCTGATCGTCCGGGTAACTCATTAAAAAAATATATATTGTAACTTATGTGAAATAAGCGATAAAGTATTGCAAATTTCCTATATATTTTGCAATTTATTGGAAAGAAGTTACAGAAACATGTAATTTGTGTCCGTCACAATTTATTACATACCTGCATTCGGCGTAAATGAGCAATTTCAAATTTATCCTCTAAAATTAAAATCAAATCAACCATGTTTCATGACATTTGTCCTTCCTATCTATCCACTATAAAATCAATGTATGACGTAAAGTCGAGGTACATGAGCGGAGAAGAGTGATGATGTTTGACAAATTTAAAATTAATGAATATAAATAAAATAAATGAATACATGCGAGGGGTGTGTGAAATTTTTAATTGATCACCAAAATTTAATTTTGAATCAACAAATATTCATGGCATTTGTATTTTCTATGAAATATAAATAAATGTATAGCAAAAACTCGAGGGGTTTGTTAAAATCTTACTGCAACCCGCAACAAATCCTTCATGTGTGTTACAAATTGAAATAAAAAATTTTCAGATTCCTACTAAAAATTAAAAAATCATCTTTCTTATTCCAAATTTAGCTTCTTGGGTTAAATACGCGTTTCTGATGGTCCTCGTAATTTGTATCTGATGTTTTTTTTAGTAAACTAAGTTAAGTAAATTGTTGGAAATTAGGAGCGAAAACAGAAAATTTGTTCTTCTATTAAATATCAGAGATAAATTATAGCAAATGTCATTTGCATTTGCCATGTATTGGAAATAAGTGAGTAAAGCATATACAGATCCTCTTGAATAGTAAAATTTCTGACGGACCTCATAATTTGTAGGGAGTAGAAACAATTCCTCACACTTGGAGCCAAGTTTGCAGATGAGGAAAATAATATTTATTTGGAGTTGCTTCGGTTTTACCTTTAGTTTTCTTTTACACAGAAAGAATTAGGAAGAGTGATATCGGACTTAGAACTTGGAAGTTTTTCGTTACACTGTAGATGTATTCTCATAGAAAATGCGTGAGCTCTTCAATGGAACGAATACGAGAAACATTCAGCTGGTGTGTTGCTACACAAACACAACCGACCTTTTTGCTTGTCTGGATTGTAAAGGGAGACTGAGAGTGTTTTACACAAAGAATAATCTTAGTCAAGGAATTTTACTAAAAATATTATCCTCACAAAGATTTACAACTCTATCTATGAGCCCATAATGTAAAATGAGACTGTAGAAGAGTCTCCGTGTCCTCCTTTTCATCCCATTTACATTGCATGAAATGATCCACCAACAGTCACACCACTACACAGGCGTACGATGCATCCAAGTGTTTTCATGAGAGATCCTCATCTTGCTCAAACAGCATCAAGAGTTAAAATTCAGAGGTTTACTAAGTTACGTTAAGTAACAGTAGTAGAGTAGCGTCGGAAGAGTATAACAATAATTAATTAGTAAACATAAACTAAGTTTACATTTACACAAAAGTCAGATTAAAAATTTTTTTTATTCAAATTTTCTTTTATTCACTATATGTTACATTATTTTTCAAATCGATGAGAATGAAAGTTCCAATTGGTCGGATACGACGGCTTATTTTACGCGTTGTTCATAAATGCCAAATGTCAGAAGCAAAAGTAGCCCGGAAAATTCTGGAGGGGATGAAGGAAGCGGAATGCAAAAAAGGGACCTGAATAAATTTGCATGGGATTATTTTCTTGGAGAGCGGATCGGCAGAAGGAAAGGAGATAAGGC
>Ga0194135_10003046_pt1 | contig 10224 bp, 6 predicted proteins | sample LitLau_LLRF_2013_FD_134024 | JGI IMG/M metagenome (GOLD analysis project Ga0194135, IMG submission 134024) | Freshwater sediment microbial communities in response to fracking from North America - Little Laurel Run_MetaG_LLRF_2013 (version 2) | ecosystem: Environmental > Aquatic > Freshwater >... | reverse complement strand
TGAAAGAGAAGATTGACTAACGATGCATGTAACTTGCACGTAATAATATTTTCATTCTCGCACTTTTCCCCTTTCAATGGAGAAATGTACAAGATACATAAAAACGATAAATGAATGCTAATAAACAAGATGCGAGAGCACATGTTAGTTGATTTTTAATGCAATTTAAATCCCATGTGATTCCAATGTACCGTATGAAAATGGGAAAATGTGCTTGTCGACATTGACAAAAAAGAAATGAATGAAAAATACCAAGTAAAGCGCAACACACAGCTCAAGTTTTGCATGTTTATCCAGAGGAATAGAAAAGACCGGACAATCAACCTCAAGTTTGTCTATAAATATAGTGATATGATGCCATTGATACCGTCCACACTTCCAGTTTAACTAGCTGCGTGTTTAATGATTGCAAAAATCAATCGTAAATGCATTATTGAGGTAGTAATTTCTTCTTTAAAAATTAACTCCAAGCTACTCAAAGAGACTACCTAGAGAATCGCCATATAGAGCTATATAGCTCCACAGCCAGATAAAAGGACTTTAATAAGTTAGTTTTAAGCAGAAACTTAGCTATAAAGTAAAAGCATCGGGTTCATGCTGCGAGCAGAAGACGTGTGTCCGATACTCTACTTTTCGTCACATAAATTATAAAGTGTTTATAATGACAGTAGCTAGACTGACATAGATCTAAAGGTATTGGTTCTTAATGGTTCTTACGCAAGACACATACTATTCATTTCCATTTACAAAAGTCACGTTCCAAGAAATATATTAAGATAAGGGGAGCTATTTGAATCATGTTAATATTATTTTATCATGTTTAGAACTTAGTATATTTTCATGAATTCCAAATGAAATCAAAAGCACATTTGTACCAATTTGTGTACGATTGCATCGATTACACGCAAATGGGAGAAAAACAAACAAATACAAGTGTAACGATCACCTTTAATGATAATAATAAGAGAGAAGACCGCGATAAAAGATCTAATTAAATTAAAACAATGAATGAATCTAATACATAGTGAATAGATTATTTGTGTGCGTATTTTATACTATATGTATGCTACTGTTATTACAAAGTGCCAACACCAACAACCAAGGCAAAGGTTCATTCGCAAACCTGTTAGACTATTGGATAATTACAATAATAATGATCATGAGGATGAGTAATGAATGCAAATGAAATGACTGCAGAATACTCACGCAGCAGACAAAGACGACAGAGATATGACATAAAAGTGCATGGGCACGTACTTATTTACAACTCTTACTACAACTTCCACTCACACACACACACACACACAATGATTTAATCAAAAGCGAATGATGCATTTTTATTTTTTACCGAGTAATCTAATAGTGCGTAAAAATTGACAAATGAGTTACAAATCAATCACTCAAATGCCAAGTGCACCACCACACAGTGCATTGTCTCTCCCGTAAATAAAAATATATTGTGCATACTGTTCCGTATATGTATGGTTTACAGTTTACGCAGATAGTAAACTATCCTTCACCTCATCTTATGTACTCGAGAGATAATATTATTCTGCCTACGAATATATATATATAACCATACAGCATAGAGCTGAGCTGTGAATGAGTAATCTTGTATGCAGCAGGAGAGAAAGATGACTATTACATATATATAGTATAGAGGCGGTGAAGGTTTGTAAATAGGAAACACTCTCGTGATGAAAGAAGACACAGAGAGAGATAGATATATACTGCTCATTGAGAGCAGGATAATATTATCACCATCAAAACGCATGAAGAAGAAGTGAGAGAGTGCAATCAACAAACAAGTGTTTTTATACTGCAAATGAGTCAATAAATGTTGAATGAAGGAGCGAATTATACAATAGAGATGAATGCACATCGAACGCGAAGAGGATTAATTGGCCCTGAATCAAAACTGGAAACCTATTAGCTTTGTTGCAGTTTCTTCGTGATGTTTATATGAATGAAGATACACAACATTACTCCCACTCCTGCTACTTACTCTTTACAAGAAGCCTCCTTACTTACTTACTCTTACTACTACTTACTACTCTCTACTACTACAAAACTAATCTGGGCTGCATGTGCATTTTAATTGTAAACAAAAGATTAATCACCTCCTTTGCTCGTAAAAAGGATACATGGATTCTACCCGTTACTACTCATTATTATTAGTATTATTATTATGTTATGAAGGAGTAAATATATGAGAAAGGCAGCCGGTGGTGGTGGTAGGGTATTATATATTGTGAGAATGTGCAGAGAGAGAGTTCGAAGGAGTTTTTCCCAGGAATGTGCGAGAGCGTGAGTATATGTACACTATTGATTGAGTGAAAGAGTCTTTACGTGTGTGTATATGGAGAATTGGACTGGAGCACATGGACAAGTTGTCAATCATATGAAATGACTTGGCGATGCAGATTCTTTGATATTTCACAGAAGAGCACGAGGAGAGAAAGCAATGAGAATGTGGTTTGTGTAATCGAGTGTTATACTTACACGTTGTCCGGTGATCTTTGTTGACATTTTTCTACCCCATGATCCTTCTTCAATCACCAGTCCGACTTGGTAAACTGCTTCTTCTGGAGATGCCCATTCAGCATCCAATTTGTAAATGTGTTTCTTAGTTATCCTGTGTGCCAAACCAAGAGACTCATTACTAGTATCTTATTATTTCGCTGTATGCATACGACGAGTAGTACGGGTATTCGATATTATATATTGTTCTTCTGCTCTCCTCCGTTTTGACTGCTATTTCTGAGCTATCAGAAGACAAATAGTGAGAAAGACTTACTTGAATGTGTTTTATTGGTGACCTGGAGAAGTATCAGTGACTCCGGTGTACAAAATTGGAGGTAGTTGTTTCAGTAAATGTGCTTGAAGTGACCGTGTGTGTGTATTAGATAGGATGTGGCGAAGAAAGGTATGAACTCGGTCCGTTCGGTTTGTATGTCTGTGTAGAATTGAGCCAAGCAGAGACTCATCATGCAATCCATATACCCAAAAGCGAGAATAGAGCTGAGAGGAGAGCTGCCTTTTCAAAGTTTCATACGACTCATACTATTGAAGAGAGGCATAGAGCGAAGAATTGAAGCAGCTTAGGTTCCCTTCGTATTCTCTGAGAGTTTGCTTTGCGCTACTCTCATCATCATCAGACCACTCACTTCTATGGTTGGTCTCGTACGGTCTCGCGTTGTACAAGTCTTTTTAGTAGACAGCAGTTCGATATTCCTCGAGTTCGTCGTAACTCGAACCAGTACTGCCTTTCCGTACTTGGCCAATGTGAGTTGTCTACTTTTCATGTCTCTACAATGCTGACAGAACCTACTCTTTCTGGCTTCCTCTCTCTCTCTCAACTCTATTGCTGTGTGTGTAATACACGTTGTTGGTTCCCATTGCAGCAGTAGAAGAACTACTACTAGCATTGAATCAAAATACCATTCTCTTTTCTGTGTAGCCTTCAACCAAAACTGCTGTGTGGTGCTTGGGTGAAGTAAAAACATGTAGAAGGAGTTCTCGTTACAAAATCAACGAAGCTTTAGCTCTCTGTGTGCTATTTCGTTTGGTTCCTACACACACACAGCATCTCTCTCACATATAAAATATAATAGAATGGCAGTGGTAGTAGTAGAGAAGAACACTGTGTGTGATGCATTTACAAAATAACACTCTCTCACGAACGAGAATTCTGTGCTGCTGCTGCTTCTATTGCCTTCTCCAAGTCTGCCTTCATACTCGCATACACTTCATACACTTTGTTGTACTTGGGTTGGTATTGGGTCGAGGTGGATTTTTAACACAGGCAGTGATACAAGAGTTTTCTCATTTTTTCCTCGTCTCTTTTTGCTACGGACTTTTATGAATTCCACTACTACTTCTCTCTCACAACACTGCTTGCCTCTACCCTAAAAGCTACTGCACACTCTACTCTTGATTGCTTCTCTGCTGTTTCAGCTTGCTCAATGCGACTCTTTGTGAATTTCTGGCTTCAAAAGAGATGAACTGATCGAGAGTAGTCACAGCTTTGCTACGTATATTATTGCATTTCTTTCTGTTAGTCTCAATTTATCCCGTTTACATGTTAAAAGTAGTAGAAGTGTAACTCTCTTTAATATTCTCTGACCAAAAAGTTTAACTGCACTCTGCAGCAATGTATCGTTCTGGAAAGATGCAAGAAGTCGTACAGAGGGTGGACAGACACCACCACTGAAGGACTCTTCGTTAACGTATTTTATAATTTAAGGAAGCGCTTTACATAATTAAAAATAAAGCTTTTGTTGCGTTTAAACTATACACACGTTCGTAAACAGTCGTCATTATTATTAGTAAGAAGTCTGTCTAATATACAATCTAACTTTTTCTTCTGCTGATAAACAGCGTCCGCATTTCAGTAAGCGTCAGCGTCATATGAATTCAAAAGTCTCATATGTTGTCTCAATGTGGACCCGTTGGATTTACATCTCTCTCTCGTCTTCTCCTTCCCTCGTTGTTGTTCGTGGACTAACTGACTTTTCAAAAGATGTAAACGTCAATGTACTCCTGGCAATGGCATCATGTGCTTCTTATTTCCGTCTACTAAAAGCAATGGGATTTTATAGGCATACAGACACACACACACATACACAGAAAGAGGAGCACATAGGATTTCATCTCTCTCTCTTTCTGTTATGTGTGTGTGCGGACTTTCATCAGGGAAAATGGGAATGGTGGTGGTGGTGGTGGTGGATTGGATTCTATTTTCCTCGTTTCTCTGACTAATATATCTGAAAAGCTCCACACGACGCATGAGTCAAAGGAAGTTATGTTGGAAGTACATAAGGGACGAAGTGAGTGAAGCCAAGTCCTCGAGGCTGCTTCTTCTATACTCTCCACTATTGTTAGAGGAAGCTGAAACTCCCCGAATCCGGGTAAAAACTCCGTCTCACTTTTCGAAGCAAAAAGAGTAGAGTTACCATGAGACGAGAGAGAAAGAATAATGAAATGACATGGCAAAGGCTCTCTCAGTCAGAGAATGATCAGAAGTAAGCAAAGAAACTTCTCTCTTTCTACCCCAAATAATAATAACTCTCCTTTCTTGCTCATTCGCCTGCGAACTCACTCTCAACGACGACGGCATCCCACACGTCCTCCATGTGCTCCTCCTGGAGTTATCGATCGATAAGCTCTTATCTTCATCCTCCTTCCACATACACACTATTACTGAGGCTACTCTCATACCTCTGAATCATATAAGCAATCCCATATTGCATGCTACAACAGTCTAGCATTAGTATATAGGAAGCTTCCTTATTCTGTCCTGGGGTGAGATATCACTCCCCTACAGCAGTTAGGAAATCGATAAGGTCTTATCATCCTCCCATGTTCCACCCCTCACTCCTACTTCTCGGCCTAAATAAAACCATCTCCCTCCTTATTGTACATACAACACACACACCAAGCTAAACTACTTTCATGAATTCCCCACCATTCGTTCGTGTTACGCCAACCTGCTCACATACATAACGCTCCCTGTATCGATCGATTTCAAATGAATATTATGCTCCTAAACAAAATAGGTAGTATGTTCGTGTGTAGTAGGTGTGGTTTTCAAGCTATGATAAGCTATACCTCTCCAAGTTTGCCATATATACGCCCTAATGGATCCTTCGTACCGTTTGTTTATGCTTATCGAAGTCGCCACCTCAAAGTCGAAGTCCTCAAAGCCTTATCATTTGAAGGAACATATGCTTCTGAAAATATGCTGCAGATGACTGACAAATCTGACAAATTCAAATTCGCCTAGTTTCTTCATGCAGTAATGTATTACTAATGATGAGCAACTCAATTAAGCCACAGCCTTGATGTGTTATTTGTTGGGTAGAGGGGGAATGAAACTATCTGAAAAGAAAGGTTGACAAGACATCGAAGAAACGACTAACTTCCTCCTGGTCGTCAAATAAGTCTCCAACTTGTCTCAGTCCCTTTTGCCTTTAAGTAATGAGAGAGAGAGAGAGAGAGAGAGACGAGCTAGAGGAGTGTGAGTTCATCTTCAAACTTCTTTGCATATCATTACACAACATCCCTCCACACTGGAGGAAAATATAAAGTGGAACAAAATTGAAAGACTCTTCTTCACTTTAGAGATCTATTGAACAATCCCATTGGCAGTCGTCAAGTCTTTGGTGGTGAAGCAGTGGTGATGATGGTGGTTGGTGGTTCCAAAGAAGAAGAAGATGGTCAGAGATATCCTCCAGAAGGACCAGTTTTTAAGACCCCCGTTGATCTTTTGGGTTACGAAATATGCCTCAAGACTGAACAAGTGAGACCAACGAAAGAATTCAGTATTGTGTGTGTGTGTCTATGTGTACCCTTCGTTTTCTCTGTATACTCTTTATTCCTTTCTTTCGAGGGTCACAACTGAAGATTTAACCTACAGTTTACGTAAAGAGGCTAGATCGAGTTGTACAACTATTCTTACTTTATACTTATTATACGCTAAGAGACTCCTTCGCACTACAACAAAGGTCCCATAATCAAACTTCTTCGTGCGTTTTTTATGCACAGAAAATATATATGCTCCATGAAAATTTGTCTGAAATGAGAGAAGGGTCTGACAAACGAATTTCGTACAGCTAAACACAATTTGATGAGTATAGAAATCAAAATGCAGTTCATGTTAATCGTTAATGCTATTTTTCACGATATTGTATGAATACTCTTAACCTTTAAGAATAATTGACAGTATTTAATAGAATGCAAATCTATGTAAACCAAATTTCCGAACAATTTAATCGCTAACGAGAAGGACGAACAACTTTTCGAACATATTTTTAAACACTGAATCTCGAGTTATATGGAGAAAGGGTAGTGGTGGAGAGTGATGAGAAGATGCAAATTGAATCAAAGTCAACCCTTTCCTCATTTCAGATCCGGATTCGTGTATTTATCTCTTTCTCACATATCTCTGCTAACTGCTTCTTCTTTTTTCCTGTCGCTCATTCTATCGGATGCAAAGTTCAAAGTGAAAGAAGGAAGAAAGTTTCATTGGATGATGATTAATTAATGAGATCGACACGGCACCTCCACTCTAATTAAACTTCGTGGTGATAACTTTATTAGTAGAACAATGGGATGCACAAGAAGCAGCCAAGGTAAATGTGAGAGACTGACTGTGATGTAAAGAGCTTGTGAGGAGAAGAAAGTGTATCATCACCAGGCATCTCACCTAATAATAATTCTCAGCCTGATACTTTGTACTTGATGACTTAATGAACAATGCTAATAACAAACTACTTTGCATACTTTCCAAATTGATCCAGTCGGTGGCCACTTTCTCAGTTCGCAATCCCAATCTTAATTGATTCGAGTTTGAACAATGCATCAATACATCTTTCCGAGTCTAGTATTACAACTGGAGTAATTGGAGCAGATTGGATTAGTGTAAAAAGATTGCTGAATGGGTAATAGTGATCTATCATGTATTTACATACATATTTCATCTTCAAATGTTGATGAGTGTGTGGATAACGCAAATCATGAAAGTAAAAATAGAAACAACAGATTGTATAATTTTCCAAGTAGGTAACTAAAATAAGAACAAAATAAATGGAATCTGGATCAAGATTGATGAGAATAATGCAAGCTCGCTGGAGTTAGCATGGGAAACGCAGCAGTAATTACGAATGTCTCTCTGTGAAACTGTTGCGTGATATTGTCTCTCCAGTCAATTTATGTTGTGTGAGTGCATGTGCTTCCCTTGTACGTCATTGTTGTATGCAAATCAAGAATTCGGTCTTATACAGAGGCGTTTCTTAAGCACAAAACGCTACATACTCGTTTCCACAACTTGTACAAACCGTATACAAGTTAGCTTTCTTAATAGAATTTTGGAGCAATTTGGAGCGAGTAGAAAGCGTAATAAGCTTTTGGAGATAATTGTATATGTGTTCTAGGAAAGAAGTCCTTGCACAAACAAATTAAAAGTCTAATAATAAGTACTTAAGAAACTAAAAAATCTTCTAAAAGTCTGTAAGTTTTAATCTGGGAGACTTCACATAAGTCATCAGAAAGGTCGAAGTGTATATTCTCAATATCCCTTCATTAAGCTTCAAACCCGCAACGGAAGGTAAATCTAAAGAATGGCCGTATTACCGTAGAATTTGAAAGCATTCCTCTCTCTAATGAAATAAGTTGGGAGAAAGTAAGGCAGTTTGGAAAGTAGTTGTAAGGGTAACGCGTAACGCTAAAAAGAGTTACCCTCATGAGACAGAAAGTAGAATGGGTAAGATGGAATTGGAAGGACTGGAAGTAGTAGGAAGGGTGAAAGTGTGACTTTGGTTAGAAGTGACACCAACCACCCACTCTGGACTTGAGTTCAGGAACTAATCCGTAAACCCCGAGTTCGGGAAGAAGGAGAGGGAGAACTACCCGAACAAACTTCCCAAAAAACACGCAATCAATATTTCCGTCTCCCTTTCTCCCTGGCACTTCTTCTTCATGTGGGACACACGGCGAACTAAAGCTGAGAGAGAGTATGAAAGCAGCTCAGAGAACAGCGTGCGAGGACTTATCGACAACCAGAGTCGACTCTCTCGCTTGCCTTGCATTGTACAAGCTGGTAGTGTGGCGAAGGAGCAATCTCGAAATTCCATTTTCGGAATAAGGCAATGTTGTAGGCTGTAGGCTCCTGGAAACACTTCACCACCACTACCACCACCACCAGATAATCATAAAGAGGCAACTGAATTTAATCAAGTTGGAAACTATAGTACAACCTCACGTGCTTTTATCGATCTTCAAGAAAGACTTTTGGAAAAGCTAATGGCAGATGGGAAAATATTAACCATCCTTAATCCCTCGACTGGATAAGTCTACCTCTAGACTTATCTTTGATGTCTCTTCTTTTTCTCCATCTCTAGTCTTTCTCGAGGGATTAATTAGTTAATTATCATCAAGCAATGGTATTTTCCTAAGGGGAGATACAAATATGTATGCTTCATAATAATAGCTATTCATGAGATATGAGTATGAATAAGTGTGTTTGATTTTTCTTTCTTAAAATTAAACAGCAACATGTGCTTGTATTGATTATTGTGTTATTTCTAGGAATACACTTTCAAATCGATAGGACAATTGAACCGAAGTGTGTCAGTTTCCAACTAGTGCTACCACTAGATTGATAGCATTAAATTCTACCTACAATTTTTCAAAAACATTGCGAAATCGATGCTTACTGGATTCTGGGATCAACTTGTTTCATAGTGTATAGTTACATAACATGTTATGATCAACTGTCGTTGATATTATAATGTTAAAATAAATCATTTTTGAATAGCTCGATCCTATGCAACTTTATTTCAACTGGGTGTATAATTATGATTCACAGAAATGGTTCATGCACACTTTTACTGCGATCTAGAGTTATCTGAAGTACATTTGAAATACATTTGAAATACATTTGAATTTTAGCACTGTCATAATAATTTGGTGTAATGTGTGATTTCTTGCTCTTGTGGAATTCCAAAGACCAAAATTATTTGAAACAGCAATGTCGGATCATTAAAATTGTTTAGTTTCAATAACGGAACAGAATGTAAATTAAACCTGACCCTAATGAGATCAGAAACATCAAAAATATTTATCTCATCTATAATTTGTTTGTAATTAGAAAGTTCTGATAGCTATAATATTCATTCCAGTGATATATACGGACTTATTGGCTAGAAATCGATGCGAAACATTTCTCCCTACTAATTAGACAATTGCAATTGTCTAGTAAATATTTATTGTTTAAAAAAAGTTTTGTAAATAAATAGATATTGTTTACGCTATGATACCTTTTGTAAACCGAAACATAAATAATTAGCATTTGAAGCAGTACGTAGATCAAGTATCTTTCCATCGAGTTCCATCCCAAGATCGAATCGAAACCCAATCGATGCGCGTGGTGACTTCATACTGAAAGTCTTCATAATGAATGTTTAGCACGTGAAACTGTCGACCAAACATAGAAACTGGATAAAGAACTATCACTGCAGCGCAGTAACTCAGGTAAGACGGCGAAAAAGGCTACGAAGGCCAAGCAAGCTACCTTTTCTCCTGTTCATCATAACATGCATTCTGTTTCCAATCACAAACCTTAGGTCTATTTCTGCTCACTAAAACCTACACGCAGCACTCTACTTCTGCAACATCACACACACAAGAGAATTCAACAGTTTCAGGTGGAAATGTACAGGGACT
>Ga0194135_10003045_pt1 | contig 10225 bp, 11 predicted proteins | sample LitLau_LLRF_2013_FD_134024 | JGI IMG/M metagenome (GOLD analysis project Ga0194135, IMG submission 134024) | Freshwater sediment microbial communities in response to fracking from North America - Little Laurel Run_MetaG_LLRF_2013 (version 2) | ecosystem: Environmental > Aquatic > Freshwater >... | reverse complement strand
GTATTATTATTTTAATTACGTTTACTCTTTACCCCTAAAATGGAAACGGAAGGCTCGAGACAGATGTTCTCCTAGTTCTCCCCTTCTTTGTGACAATAAAGAAAAAAGTTCAAATTTTCTTTTCATTCAAAGGGTGAAACTTTTCTCTTCTTTTTTATGTGGGAAAGTTGTTACAATTATGTTGAGCACGAAATCCAGTAGTTAGGACTAGGAGGGTCTGATGAATCCATCGCCGTCCGACGCGTTACTTTCTCTTTTATCTCTCCTTTAATCAACGCGTGGGCTTTCGTGGTTAGTAATAATTAATAAAATAACGGATTTTATTGGAGTCAAAATGTAGATCCCATCTTTTCTATAGTTATGCCTAGAGCGGACACTTCCCATGAGAGTGACCCAGAATTTAAGAGTCTAATTCGTACCACTTCCACCCCCATCATCTCCATGTTTACCTAATCCTCTCATTAAACTATTTCCGCTTCCTTCCGCTACCTCGCATGATCCTGGAACCTTAATGGGAATGTGAAATTGAATTCTGAAATTGAAAGTCATAATCCCACTTTTTCCTCCTTGATTGTTATAAAAGTAATTTCCTGCTTCCAGTTGCTCGCACTACTTTTCCTTTCTCTAATAATTTTCCGCCCCCACCCTACACTATACAAACACAAAGTCCTGAAATCAATTTTATGGGCTAACTTTGCACTTTCCTTTCTGCAGGACATATTACTTTGCGTGTCGGAGAACTGTGGCTTTAACATTTATATTCATTAACCCTTCAAATGATGGGTGCAGTTAGTAGTACGGAAGTTCTGTGCAAATTAAAGATTCATTTGATTATGTTGGGAGGACCGCATTAAAGGAGGTAGCTTAGATCTTTAGATTAAATTTAAGTCGTTCCATCCGTGCCAAGTTAAAAGCAAATCTAGTCAAGGTAATTCCCTTACCGAGGCCAATATGAGGACGGCGGTGGTAAATTGGGTCTCGGTTGCCAAAGTCAGCCTCCTGTGAAAAGTGGGTTGGGAGGTCGAGATATACCTTAATAGAGTTATATATTAAGATTGAAATCTTTGTCCTCTCTAATCCAGACGAAGGTGAATTAGATTTTGAGACAGAAAGTATTCTCCGCCTTCCCTTCCTTTGTGAAATTGATTCAGCAACAAAGGAAAATGAAGAATTGTAGAGGAAACCGAGAGGGATAAGAGATTCAGGGAGCGTTTCTCCAATTTGGAAGCTTCCGTTTCCCGTCCTGCTGGATAAATGGGGTGGCTTTCAAGGTTCTTGGTACAGGAGTCGGCTCCGTAGACAGAGACGCTGGAAGACCCTACCTGATCAAAGGCAAGAATGGAACTGATTCCATTCCCCAAGTCCCGCATCACCACAAAAGGAGCCAAAGTAGAGAAAGCGGAGAAAGTAAGCCTCATTGGGATTCACCATCTAAGGATGCCATTTCCATTTCATTTATGCGTTATCAAGAATCATCATCTCACAACTAATAACTTCCTTCTCTTCTTTCAATTCAACCATTCGGGTAAAACTCAGGGATTTGAACAGATTGGAAATCCATTTCAGCAAAATACAAATCGCCATCAAGGAGACTTTAAAATGACACCGATATTTATAATATGAATTGCTATGCTCAGTCAGCCCAGTAAACATAAATCCCTTATCATCTGTTATAATGGTAAATGGAATCAGGAAACTTAAAATATTGTTAACGACGTCACGCAGAGAGATGAGAAGATGATGCTTTCACCCTGAAAGACTTTGAGACTCCCAGAGGTTTCCTAATCGAAAATCGATTTCATCACCCCTTAATTAATCAGTGTAGGGATCATGCCTTTGAATTGGAGCGGCAGATCGGTTCAAGATTGGCCCAGGTTGACATCATGGTTCTTAAGATATCTGGGGCAGATTGGTAGTGACCAACGGTTGACCACATGCCCACTTCACACGGTGCTCACCTCCCAGAAAACTCAATAACTAACAATGACTAATACAAGCTTCGAAAGCCCATGATCATGGTCTAGTAGACTTCAGACTGACTCCTAGGAAGATCTTGTTATGGGTACTAACACCGATGCCACTCAAACTTTCGTCTTCTTTCCTTTATTGCTCATTGATAAATGTGTGACAGAAGAAATGGATTTGCCTAATTACAACACAAGTAGTACTTAAGTTATTGAATTTACATTTACCTTCCTGTGTCACATTCTTGTAGCCAATAGGAATTGCAATTAACAATTCAGGATTAACTAAATGACTAAAAAAAACTTCACTTACGTGTATTTCTCCTCGCTCTGACAATTCCAAGGCACTTGCGATTGATTGGCTAGCTGCATTTTCTCTCTAAATGTCAACCGAACCTGTTGAAGATGGAGCTGCTCACTTTCACTCGGCCGACATTTCTCCATGTTGCGTATTTGTGGGCCAAATCCTTTCTTCCGGTTGGTATACCCTGTTTGTCTCTGAATGTTCTGCTTGAGAAATACCACGGATACAATGGCTCCGCACGTCCGAGACTCAACATCCAAGGAATTCTGGTTGACCCTGTTACACAGAAATAAGAAATTGATGACAAATCGTGACGACAAATCGTGACTAGAAGTAATAAAATCGAAAAGGGAGATTCCCACAACAACTCACCGACAATGTGAATGCTCGGCAAACGCCTCCAAAATCCTCAGCTCAGGATCCTGGAGCAGCTGTAATCAACAAGAACTTCGCATTCGTTAAGTTTTGTCGTCCTTTTTTTTGTTTTTGTTTGTTTTTTGTTTTGTTTTTTTGTTGTTTTTTTTTTCGTTTTCTTTAACAATTTTGATAACTTTTTGTTTTGGTTTCTTTCTGTTTTGCATTTGAACATACAAGGCCTTATCATAAATCAAATTTGAATCGCCAGGAACAATAACTGGATCCATCGTCAGTATTGGTACATAAACTACAAAACCCCAGCATTAGCATTTACAATAAGCTCATAAATAAAAAAAAAATCAAGTTAGGTGGTATTTACAAGCACTTCCGTGTTGCTTATCATAACAGAAAAAAAGGAGATGGTAGTTTTCGACGGATGTAGCTGACTTAAGTAAACCTCATATAAACTAGTCCAACTATTCCAACGCTAAATTTAATTCATCAGGGAACTTTACATGCTCTACAGAAGCCACAGCGTCTGAGGAGAGCATGTTATAAAATCAAACGATGTATTGAAGGGTTGTTGGTGTCGTTGGAGTAGACATAAGAGTGTAGGATCAAGAATTGGAATCACATTTTAAGAACCATTCCCACACTAATAGAGTAGAGGAGGTTTAAGTGATGAAGACGATAGAGTCGCTTCCAATTATACTTCATGGTATCCACCATTTCTGATTTGCACTTGCTTCTCACTGCAATCAAACAAAAACAGTTTTTGAAATAATGAAACGATTATTAAAACACCTTCAATCCAGAAGTATAGTAAACTTGTCGATCTCAATCATAGTGGCATCTCTATAATCTGTCTACAAAAGTTTCCACTGATTGATTCTTTGGCCTTCCGCCTCACACAAGACTTTATCACCATTCACCAACAATGTGAGGCGGCGGAAGAATGACTTTTTGATCTGCGCTTCAGTATACCTGTTCGTAAAATTTTTTTTATCAACGGTGGTGGAGGGGTTACTATAATAAAATGAGTGCAAAGTGCCAATGAAAAAAAGAAGTAAGGTAGACCCACCAAACCCAAACCCAAACCAAATCCAAATTATCGTAAATAAATGCGAGGCAGCATTTTAGCAAAATGAAATGAGACAACCCAGAAGGGGGAATCAGACTCAGATAAACAATGACCGGCATCACATGGAAAACAAAGGAATTACCCGACAGGGCATTAATTAAAACTGTTAGTGGCAATCGAAATCTATTGAATGGAATCCACAAGGATTAACACATACACATTAGAAGGAAAACGAAGGCCCTAATTGTCGGGTATTAATTTCAACCGTTAGTTGGCAGCCGCAGGCAGAAAGAACAAAATCAAAAGTCCTCATTCCGCTGTTGGTAAGCCAATTCTAAGTGAGCGGAATGATGAAGAGACGTCTCTGCAATCAGTGGATAACAAAATGGAAATAAATAAAATGAAAAGGCAGGGTTACCTGTATCGCAGAATCAGCAGAGGGGAAAGTAGAATAATTTGTAAAGAACTAGCTATACAGAAGTCGGAGATCACGGTGTAAGACTAATACCTCTTTTGCCCCTCCCGAGTTTAATATGTTCGGAGTTGGAACAGGCAAAGGAGATTTAAATTCTCCAGAATCAAGTTCAATTCCATCTTCAACGTGCGAAGGGGTCTGCGACGATGAATTCTGGAAACGAACGGAAAAGAAAATGAATAAAAGAATAATAAAAAATTGAACATCAAATGCACAGACTAATAGAAAGAGTAAAAAGAAGTAAAATTCGTCCAAGGAATCGACTTGCATTTGAAATTAAGCTGTCAAGAAGTGCCTCCTCTGCGCCCTTGGGCTTCTTCGGGGAATCCTCTGTGACTGAAGTGGAAGCCCGTTTTCGTTTTTTTGGTTCTCCTTCTGATGTCTAAATAAGATATAAAACGTAATTGATAATAATTTCATACTAATTCGCCGGTAGTTAAGTAAAGAGTTTTAGAATTGACTCCTCACTCGCTTGTTGTTGTTCCCAGTGATTTCAGGGGAGAGGTAGTCAATAAGGCGCTTCCGACTGACGTATCTGGCATCTAATTCCATCCCTGGCTTATGCAAATTCAAATTCTTGGCCGTTTTAAGTACTACAAAAAATAAATTGAGGAGTTAATTATAATATCCTTTAGGGAAAATTAAGCTCAAGTTTACTGACCACTTTCCGTGAATTGAGTGATAACTTCCGTGAGGTCAATTTTAAGATTCTTTGATTCCCGGAACTGTAGTCCAATAAACCATTGGGTGCAAGATCGATCTGGGATTGGGTTTACAGGTGGAAATGAAATGGGCCAAATGTGTGGTAATTGAATGTGCTCAGTTTTCTCCAAACTTCCAATAAGATGTCGGATCTTGGATTCAACCATCCCGTACCATTCCAATTGATCTTCTGCAGTATTTGAAGAAGCGACCAACACAATGAAATGCCTTGGGAAGAGTAAATAATACGTTGTTAGTTACTTCTCACTTCTATTCTATATCATACTTCATAAAGAAACACGCAGGGACTCACTTGTACTGTTGAAAAAAGTTTGGTGGCTCAAACAGAGTTTCCCATGTGGCTTTCCCAGCAGTGATATCCTCTGTGACCCGAAGACCTGAAACAAAAGGAGTGTGGTCATGCTTCATGCATCTTCCAACTGAGAGTGAGATATTATTATTGTTCTGAATAAATCAGAGAAGATTCTTACCTAAGCTGAGGGCGTTTTGCATGACAGTCCTTGTAGAGAAAGAAGTGTTAAACGTGGAATTTTGTTGCGGGTAGGCGGGGGTGATTATTGGCATTACATGAAACCGATCATGCAAGTTCGTCTGCAATTAAGGTGGACGTATTTATACAAGGATACTGCCATTAATTGGCTCCGCTAACAAATTGATAATGTTAAACTCACCCGCGGATCCCATACAGGGAATTGTAAAAAATTGTTTGTTTGCATTGGTTTGAGGAGGACCTTTGTATAAAAGGATAGTAGACTTTAGAATAATAAAATTTCATTTACGGAATGCATTTAAGCTGAAGTTAAAAGAACTTACGGGTTTCGGCCAATTCCATGTTGAGAAAACCAAGAAAAATTTCAAAACTATCGTAGAAGCTGCTGCGTTCGGATAAAGCTGGCAAGTCCTAGCGACCAACATAGCCCAGGAAACACCACCCAGATATCCAAGAACGTTACTATAAATTCCAGATTCTGAAAATGAATGAAACGTTATTCGATCAATTAGCAATGATCCAGGACTTAGAATTAGGGACACGAAAAAGTTTGACTTACTCTTCGCCCAAACTTTGATACATCGAAGCGCCAGTCGAAAGCTCTCATGGTTTGGGACCAATCGCAAAATTTCATCTGTCACACGACACCCGTTCAAACTCCTCACGCACTTCTGGTCCAAATTCTTCAAAATTTTATCGTCAATTAATTCCTACGAAACAAAGAGTTAAAGTCAAAATGTTAAAGACGATTTGTCCAACAATTTATACGTTTCAAAAGAGAAAAGGAATCAAATTCAAATAGCTTACCAAACTATCCGAGACTTCCTTTTCGGCAAGTCGTGCAAAGAGCATGTCAATTTCTATGTTGTCATATTTCATTTTTATCACAGGTACGAATGCTTCTTCGATTGCTCGAAGATCGGTGACTTCTGGCAACTTCCGCAGATACCCCAAGAACGACGTAAAGTAGTCACTTCTGTCAATATGTTTGGGCACCACACACAGGGCGTCAATATCAGCCCCCCGATTATGGACACCAAGACGGTAGGAGCCGAAGGTGTAGATTTTTCCACCGACCTGAAACAGACAATGAGGAGAATGGATAAGCAAAGAAGCAAAAAATAACTAAGGGATAAAAGAACTGATTGGAATAAAAATGGTCGGCGTACCGTCTCAGCGACAGACTCTGGCATGTTCTTTAACATACTGAGGTCCTTTACCCACGTCTTCACTAATGCATCCAAATGTCCTAGAACTTCGAAACGATGATTGAGCTCCTCCTGTGATTCAAAACATCCATGTGGCTTGAGAGCTTCCTCCAGTTCCTTGGATAACTTTATATCGGCTGGTTTAGGTTCAGCGAGGCTAATGGGGGAAGTCATGTAGGTGAAGCAAGAGCTACCATTGCTATCCTTCGGTAAAGTTTCCATTTTGAGGAGAAGAGCAGGATACTGTCCTTGACTCGTCGTCGTCTGTGACACTTCCAGTGATGGTAAACGCATTGAGTGGTGATGACGTGTTCTATATCTAGAAAAAGACAGACAAGAAAAAGGATTTAAGATTTGGAAATGAATTGACAACAAATACTAATAAACTATACTTGTCAGAATTGTAATATCGAGGACGGGGAGGGTTTGTGTTAGGACCACGCCAATTGTGCACCTCCATAATGTCCCAAATTGAATTCTTTCTCTAACTCTTTCAAAGTGTGAATTACTCTCGAAACTTTAACTTGACTGTGTCTAAAGCACAAACCAACGAGATCCGTAGCGTTTTTTTAAAATACAAAATGAGCCTTCATCAACGCATCGCCGCGCTGCTCCTAAAAATCCTTTCGAATCTATTCTGGGCATTGTGAAAGCTTTTCCTGTTCAAAGTTCCTAAGGTATTTTTGCAGCCATAAGCACTATGCATGGCCATCCCTTGGCCCCTTCCATTTCTCAAATCTCAAGTATACATGTGTACGCTATGATTCTTAGCTTAGAACTTTACAACGGAAAGACAGAAAAGGAATCGTCTATACACTAAATACCAAGAACTGATGTCCTCCTCCGCTAATGGTAGTCTTCTGAATTGATAAATACTATAATTTAAGCATATCATAAATGGATTAACTGGACACCTTGACTTGACTTACCGTTATATTGAAGGGTAACCTTTTAGAAGATCATTTTGTCAAGAATGGATTGTGCATTATGTAACGCTGAAGTGCTGAAGTTCCAGCCACCATACAAGCGATCCTTCTTCGGTTTGGCAGAATAGGGCGAGGATGAGGAATGAGGATATCCTATTCTTAAGGCTAGATATTTTTGATTTGACTGATGTTGGATGTAATCATCAAATCATGCTCAGGTGGTGTATCATGCGTTCACAGAGAAATCACACGGAGGTCCTTAATGCTTAGGAAACGTAGGTTACTCAAGTGGATCCAGTCCAGATTCCAGACGGGCTCTCAGAACTGCAACTGCACGAGCGAGCAGTGACCTTCTGGTTTTTAAAGGTGCCTGTCTTCTCCCGGAAGAAAACAAACAAAACTGCCGACAAAGGAAGTTGTACTTTAGCCGACCTGGGATGATGATGATGACGCAACACGTAAGCAAAGAAGCATTAAGGTAAGGTTGGAGAATTAATTGGATTATGGAAATTAAACGGAGAGAAAAGTAAAAGTGAGAGTGAGAGTAATGCGAAGATGATGAGGACACAAACACAAGCAGGGTTAACATGGCACGGCCATTGCATTGGGGATGCCGATGGAATGAATGGGGGTACAACCAACCAACAAACATCCAAAACTCACCCAGTTCAGGGCCTGATTCTTAAAGTAGTTCAACTTTACGTAAAATCTACAGCAACCAACTACCAACGAAGTGCTTTCTAAGAATATAACTATCACATTTTACTCAGTTCCCCATGAAGGCGGCAACCAAACTTGACAATTTGACAAAACGTAGAAAACAAGTGAACAAACAGTAGTGGAGTAGTGAGAGTGAGAGTCAGTAAATACCCGAACGACCGAACCGAACCGTTTCTGCAAGGTCAAAGGTCAAGGTCAAACACCAACCACCACCACCGTTCGCGATTCTTTACTACTTTGGGAGGAATCACAGGAAAATGCCACCGAAAAAGACGAACTTTGTTAAAATTAACACTGCCTTACCAGCACCAATACTTCCAGGTAAGAGGTAACACTCTTTGTTTCCCTCCAGCAGAAGATATCAGTTTTGGGCGGGGCTGACTGACTGACCCTCTGAGACATGAGAGGGATTTTCTATAAGTAAATTTTGTAGGACGTCAGCGGTGTGATTGTTTAGCCATGAAGCACGACCTCGTGAATAATTGTCTCTCCTGTGGACGAATCGTATGTTTCCAAGAAGGAGCAGGACCGTGCATGTTTTGTGGAGATGTGGTAAGCTGTTATGATAAAGCACAATGCTAAAAAATCTGACTTTTCGGATCAGTGAATTCAGTCAACGGTTGATTATTATAATTTTGGATTCTGATTTTCTGAAGGTCATGGATAAGACGGATCGGGCAAAAGTGGCATCTGGAAATACTAAAGAAGCCCAGCGTCTCATTGCTAAATACAACAAACTTCAATCCCGGCAAGATTCGTTGAGTCAGGAGAAGGAAGCACGGGCTACTAAGGAACGGCTCTTGGAGTATGATCGAACAAGTGCTCAAAGGACAAAGGTGATAGATGACCAGTCAGATTACTTTGCCACAGAGAGCCCATGGTTGTCAGAAGAGGAAAAGAAAGTTATGAAGGAAAAGAAAGCAGCGTACGAGGAGGCCAAGAACAGGCTCAAACGAAAGACTAAAGTGACGATTGACTTTGCTGGTGAGATATTTAGTTTATTATTTAATTCTGTTTAGTACAGTCTTTGGTCTTTTTTCTTCAGTTATTATATTAATTTCCAAGGGCGGCGAATTATCGAGGAAGTGCCGACTCTCGGAATATTCGAAGACTTGAGTTTCTTGAACCCAAAGGCAAAAATTGATGACAGGATGAAGATCGATACCAGCGAGGGCGTAGAGCTCATGAAGCCAGAATTTCTAGGAAATCTCAAGAAAGAAAATGCACCAAAGAATCCACTACTCTGGAGCAATCGTCTTCAAGATCCAGAGCTTCAGGAAATGGTGGATGCTGGAAATTGTCTATCAGTCACCCAGCCATACGCCACACTCGTTATGGACGGAATTAAGAAGTCACGAAAAAGAATTTTATTATTTTTTTCGGATTAACTTAGACATTGCAACAAAGTTTTGTTTGCTTTCTCCATCGAGCAGGTTCGAAGGACGATCCTGGTATACACCAATACGAGGTCGTCTCTGGATTTCATCTGGTCAAAAGTCACCAACTCCTGAACTTGTTGCCAGCGTCCAAGCCTGTTATCGGCATATCGTCGGAGGTAAGCTTTCAATCAACGGAACGTTACATAGGAATAGGAGTGCCCCGCCCTGACTATAGTAGAATGGACGACCATCAAACCAATGTTTATTCATTTTCAGACATTGCATTCCCGTCTAACTATCCAACTGGTGCTTTGCTGGGTTGTGTGGATTTGCTGGATTGTATTCCACAGGAGGAGTATTTGGAACTTTATCCCACTGGAGAAGTTTCTGACCCGTACGTGCTTGTATTGGCCAATCCGCAATTACTGCGTGCACCTATTCCAATTTCTGGAAAGTCAAAAATATGTAGGTGGAACTACTGTCCGTTCATTTTTAATTGAGCCTTCGAAACCCTATGTCTGAGGCCTTTACATGTTAGTTCTCGTAAGGAGGCCTTAAAAAAGGGTTTCGAAGGCTCAATTAAAAACGAACGGACAGT
>Ga0194135_10003044_pt1 | contig 10225 bp, 6 predicted proteins | sample LitLau_LLRF_2013_FD_134024 | JGI IMG/M metagenome (GOLD analysis project Ga0194135, IMG submission 134024) | Freshwater sediment microbial communities in response to fracking from North America - Little Laurel Run_MetaG_LLRF_2013 (version 2) | ecosystem: Environmental > Aquatic > Freshwater >... | reverse complement strand
GGCGTCCCTTAAATTTGTTGCGGTCGCGGTAGGCAATACTAAAGCACAAAAAAAACTGAAGCATAATATGCCAACTGGTTTGAACATATCATGTAAGTGTGTTCAACCGTTACCTGTCCTTCAAACTCCGTCTCATAATCCCAACAAATGATCTCAATGCAGACGGCTACTCCACCGCGGAAGCCATCATGCATGCACTCATCGCCATTATCATTATTGTTTTTCTAGGAACAGGTAGGTAGGAAACTTAAATGATATCTTAGTGGGTATACATACCTACTTTACGACACGAGTATTATAGGTATAGGTATAGTTATAGTTGGTGGACTTGAAATAAGCTTCTACATTTTTTATTCCTAAATCCCGAGTCTGTCGCACATACCTATAGTAGGTATAGATCTTTTGATTTTATGGTAGTTTCGCCGCCTTTTTGATCCCGATAATATGTTGCTATACGAGTGGGTACGTACCACATGCCAATTTATTATATGTTATATGCCTCTGAAGTCGAGACTGGGCGAACACTTATATACCTATACCTATCAATCTGCTGCCAGCCTTCTATGACAATGAGACCAATAAAGGACGCTAAAAACTAAAAACACATGAAATCAGCAATAAAGAAAGGAACTGATGTGAATGCCCTCGAGATAACATCACATTATCGATTTTACAATGACAACTCAGATTCCACTGACCTAGTTTCTACAGAATGGCCGACGACGTGAGGACGAGCATGCATCTCGACCACTTAACTGCGTCACACACTTTTACGCTGATTTTTGGCGCCCAACTAGGATTTCTTACGTGTCTTACGCATCTCCCATTGATGTAGGACGTACCTATTTTAATAATAATAATGTAAAGTATTGAAGTGAAAAATGAACAGGATTTTTTACAATAAGTAGATTTTTACACAATACGAGTACTTCAAAGAAGTGGTGCAGCATGTTCGAGGGCAACTTCAAAGCTTCTGTTTTCCCCCTGAGAAGCAGGCTGATTTTGAGACTAAATTATTTCTTTTAGAACCTTGATGTAGTAGGTAGGTACTAATATCACACTCAGACGCACCACCTTTATGTTGTAAAGTTTTTGTTTGTTCGGTGTATTAGCTATAGGTACCTATATAGTAAGTACGACCTATACTTACATACGTTTTGGCGCCCAACGTGCGGTGCAAAAAACTTATAATAAAAGTGTAAACATTATACATATAGGTATACTGCGGTCTGCGGGTGCAAATTATCTTATAAAGGTACCTACTTAATAGGTCCTACAATAGGAAATTGTAATTACCTAAGCACCCATAGACCATTTTCAATCATGTGTTTTAAGCCAAACACCAATAATTATTATTCCTCCAAGCAGTGTTTTAATGATCCTTTTAAGCCAATAAAGGATATTTTGTGCTTCAAATAACCCTTTATTACGTTTTCGTATACAAATGGATTACATTACATCACGAACAAGATTGACTGGTTTCAACCGAAGCCGTATGTTTTCCTACAACATTTACATCCAATATAGCCCGACAAATAGTTTGTTGCTTTTAGTATACCTACCAGCTTCCTGGTTCTCGTGAACCGTAAGGTAGTAGGTACCTGCAGGACAAGTAGTGGTGCCTGTCCGAATTTCAGTACCTAGTCTATGACAAGCAAGTTTGTTGTCTTCCCAAATACATAAACCAAGGTACATTGGGCAAAATTTGCAAATATAGGTAGGTACCTGCCTACTTACTTTATTATTTACTCTACCCAACCTATAATACCCTAGCAATCAAAAATAAAAAGAGTAAGTATCTGATCAAATAATATTTTGTAATGAAAAATTAACTTCACATGAAATGCCAACTTACAAAATAAGTTTGTAATAAAATGTTCATTTTAGTTTCTATATTCTAAGAGGATTCTTGGAGATTATATCATACTGTTCAAATACAAAAACTGGCAATACCAAGGTAAATAGATAGATACAATAATTTAATTTAATGTGATCATCAAACTTTGATGTACATCACCTAGGATATGAATACGAGATGAATCTCAGGTCCAAATAGGACAAAGTTAAATAAAACCTTAGTGAAATTCTCAAACGGGAATAATTAAAAGTTTTTGAAAAGGTGTATTACCATAACAGCTGCTACAGTTTTATATTGTAGACTTATTGTCTTCCTTTACGAATAATAGCTAAATCCGTCCTAAGTGACGAAACGGTCAGGAGGAACTTTTTTTTGTCAAAGCCATACCCTCTTAGAAATATAAAAATTATTTGAATTTAAAATGAAATTAACGATGCTCAGACGATTGGGATACCTACATACACCGGAAATAAAAATTTCAGATGCTACAATACCAAAAATTTAGAATTATTACCCATAAAACACAAACTTAACAAGTTATGTACAAGCACCAGCCCTAATTTCATTGGAACTTTAAAAACCTCATTAATTTTATGGAATTGACAAGGGGCAAAAAAATAGAAAATGGGAAATTCCGACCATTGTCAATTGGGTATGAACTTACAATTTCCAAATCAAATTTTCGAGTAAACCCCTTAAATTGACGGGCTTGGTTTTTAATCCCCAGAACAATCAAATTATAATCATTATCTAAACTAAAATATCATCACAGACGTGTTGCAACAATAAAAAACTAATTTCATTCTAATTCTTTTTAAATTTATTGCTGAATCAGTCACACGAACCCTGAACTCGAACCTTCTTTAGCATGTACATATTTTAATATTAGATACATAATAAACATTTTAAATCAAGATCTTTGCTAGTATGAGAAAGTCCTTGCGGCATATTTTTATAGATGGTTTAGGTTATTTATATAGAATTCTTTACGAATATTTTCAAGATAGTTAGACATACAGATCAATGCAAATAATTATAATTATGGAGGTATTACTAATTTAATGTGCGTGTGAGTCGTATGACTGCATCAGAACAATAAGAATGAGCCATTGAATATGTACAATAAATTAGGTACAACACAAAAACAGATCTGATAAACGCTCTCTCTTTTTAACAGTAAAAGTAAGATTTACTATCAAAACCAAATGACAAAATATGATGTTTCTCAAATTGTATGTTTATAAAAAGAGAGAAGCTCGTTTAAAACTCATTAAGGTATCCCAAAAACTTTTTAAAAATAATTGAGGCTGCCAATACATTGCCACACATAACAACAACAGATTGAGTGTATTTAAGAGCGTTAGGTATCTACCGTGGTGGCGCCAGCATGACAAATTCCCAAAATTAATCTATAAAAATCACATTTTCATGCATATGTCATCCTCTAGAGCAATTATTATTTTTTGTACAACTACTAATAGGGTTATTGCAATTTAACTGCCTTTCTGCCTTCCATGTACATTAATATTTAAAGCATGCTAATTTTTGGCCAGAGAGGAGTTAAAGCAGAACACCTTTGACAACTATTATAAAAATTACTATTAAGATTAATAATATTTAACTAAAGAGCAAATGCGGGAAAACAATCTTATAACACCGATTTTAATGAATATTAAAACTTCCAGAAAATATGTCGAGTTATTGTCATTCAATGAATTGCCATTTTAATTTTGAGACAAAATTGGTTTGATTCGATTATCCGACCTACAGTGTGATATTTTGACCTTCAACAAGGTTAATACTTTCATGAAGGACAATGAATTACCATGAGAAACGAGAGAATGGCTGAACATTTGAACTGCAAAGGAGTATCAGAAACAATGTGGTCTGTTTATTTTGAGTGACACACCCGGGCTGAGTGAAAACAACGTGGCCCTCTGTACAAACACAACATCTATTTTTATAACATCTTATCGAAAATTCTGTTTGACTTATAAGCCCTGCACTCTGTATCCTTCGAATAGTCCTTTGTTGGCTAGAGTTCAAGGTCGAATGGACGTCATCGTGAATGACGCGCCGCGTCGGCGTCTAACCAATTCATAGTCTGAAGTTGACGCCCGCCAATTTAAAAGTTCAAAAAGTCCATCATTTGTAATTATTATTAAGTGTCGAGGTTTTGAATTGGCAAATTAATTGTTCAAAAGGAATTGCAATACACATGGAATTACGTAACTGGAAGATTTGGAAAAAGTTATGTCATTTTAATGTAAAAGATTTGAAAATAGATAAAAACCTACTTGGCAGAAACATCTTTTTATACGTTTACAATGAAGGGATCGCACAATAAATGGTAATTTGAAATGAAATTATTGTCATAAAACAAGTCGGAGATTAGGAGTTTTGGGGGAATTTTCTGGGTCAGGGTTTCAAAAACTGCGTAGATGCACAACACGAATAGCCATTAATGGAAAGGAAGGGCTTGCGGAGGGGGAAAAGTGCCCACGTGTGCACGTGCCGCGTCATCGACCTAGCGTATTGAGGTCAAACTATGTTGTACACACAAGAAACACCACGTGGGCGTCCTTGCCCACCGACCAACTACGCACGTTGTACTTTTCCTTATCATCTGTTTGTGATAAGGTGTTTTATGCTATAGGGGTTCGCAATCAGCCCGAATCCGAGTCCCCATCCAGTTGTATACTTTTATCTTTATAGGGGCGCTATCTCGGATTTTTAACGACAATACTGAATTATAGATTTAGTTATTTGTTGCCTTAAGCTCATCTTAAATGTTGAATTCCGATTTGTATCCATCCCTGCGCTGAATGATTTTGCATCTTGATCTTTTGATTTTGAATCTTGAGAAAAGATATATTTGTTTGGTGGCATTTTGAACAGACTGGCCGCTTGGAGGCACATTTGAAGGGGCTTGCTTTGAGGCTTTGCGACATTTCTAAAAGAGGGTTTTAAAGCGTAAAATAGGGCAATTCTTTTTTTAATCCTCATTTTAACAGTCTAATTAATTTCCTTAGGGCTAAGATACATATCCCTTTGAAAACAAAATATTGGTGGCATGCAGCAGGGATATTCGTTAATATGGAACTGAAATATGGTTGATTGCCAATATTATATATAATATTTTCATTATTTACCAGCGTAACAAACCATGTTTTTGAAAAGTTGGGCATCATTACCAAGTTATAATTTTAACTTTAAACGTATTAAGAAGGTACTTATATCAGTACTTTTAAAATTTTCTGGAAGTTTTAATTTAATCATTATCCCGGCGATAGTCTTTCAATTTTAACCGTAATTATAATGACTGACAATGATGAATAATTATTATGTGTTAAATATTGTGAAGTTTAATAAGATAAATTAATAAAGTTGGCAGCTACCTTGTGGCATACCAATTAGGAACTGTTTCTAGCAGGACATTCGTTCCCTGTTTTAAAAAATGGGACGATTTAACTTCAATGACGAATGATATATGATATTACACGCTACTACTTCGATTGAATATGTATTTCTTAACATAAATATTAAACCAATTTAATTGGTTAACTTCGATCGGCTATGAGTAGGGATCCCAGATCCCATTACACGTAAGTATCAATATTTTTCTTCAAACAATAGATAGAATTCGACAAATCATAGTAGCGTGTATTACAGGCCAATACAAAAACATGAAAATAAATAATTAAATAATTGCAAATGATTGGGTGAACAACCTGACAAAAAATTACATCAAGCTGAATTTTGTGAAATACTATCCCTCATTGCCTTAGCCAAAACAGTTACGATCTTTACTCTAATAACTAAAAAATAGATAGTTAAGTATAACAATAAGTTAGACATAGATAAAGGAGGTAACCACAGAAGGAAAATAATACTAACGGGTTTCATAAATAATGTTTTGATTTTTTTCGTAATACATTGTAAAGAATTGACTGAGAAAGTCTAATGACTAGATAAAAGCGACTCCAAATAGTACTCAAAATTAATTTCAGTATATTATTTTTATTATGGATTTGTACACTAGACAATTGATTTTATCTAGGTATTCAGTTGACAAAATTTATAGTCGCATGTTTATCCAAAAATGTCAAATTCATTTCACAGCAATGTCATTAATGATCACAGTTTTGTCATCACAAAGTTTTAAAATAGTTAATTAATTGTAATGAAACAAAGTTCATGATCAAAATGAAATGTAACCCGTACTCGTTTTAAAGTTTATATAAGTCTTGTTATGATTTTTCCAACCGCCAACCTTAAGATATACATTACTAATATGAACAGGTCTCCATGTAAAACAGCAATAATACGACAAAAGCATACACCTATCCTGTATCTATGGAAGAAGGATTAAGGTATAGTTTCTGGCGATGGGATGGGGCCGTGGGAAATATAGCGTTATCTTTATCCACATTATGGAAGTATGTATCTTTATTCGTATTAAAACTAAAATAAGTATTTATTATTAGAATAATAGAATAATCAACAAACATTTTTCTTTAACAATCATCTAGGTCACTGGATAGATTGAATTGGAAAATTAGTGGTATGTTTTTAATTGAACAGGTGTGATGATGTAATATGAAGTTGATGTTTAGATGGATCGTTTAAAACTGAAACCGGGCCAAAACGGTTCTTCTACGTTAGCAGAAACATATTTTTAATGGGTTTTAAGGGCTCTTTAACATCTTATACAAAGTGCATTGCTACGTGATTGATTTTATTGATCGATTGATATTGATCCTTAGTGTTAATCTCTTTTTATAGCATCAGTTCATAATGGGGATGGAAAAATAGGTACATAATGATGATAATTATTTTCCACTGGTTTTTCAAGGGCCTATTGCTGTTAAATTCTTAAGTACGTATACTTTCATAGTTCAGACTCAAAGATGTAAATCAGGTGTAAATAAAGGTTAAATAATCCGTTAAGGGCGAACGGTACAATAGCCTTTATCCCGGGTATAACCATTAATCGGTGCTTTTGATTGGCTTAACATCGCTTAACCCAGGTTTAAAGACTATTGTACCGCTCGCCCATAACCGGTTAAATAACGTACCTCCTCAACGTCGTATTGTGACGTTTTTCATCCGTAACAATGCAGTTTCATAGAAACTGATACAATCCATGTAGAAAAAGAGATTCTACAATAATGATTATTATTTTTTTTTTTTTAACTTTAATTTCACCTGAGTGCCTTCTATTTTAAGCTATTAAGTACCGGATATGCATTAGCGATGAATATGTTTAGCCTAATAACTTACCACAGCATTCACGGCAAGCTACATCGAAGAAATACTAATGAGAAGCACCAAGCAGGATAGAAGAAAATACCGAAGACCTGTCCAATTTTCAAGACTTGCATTACCAATGTCCAGAATTGCTACGAGACCGACGCCCCATGGGCGCCGGAGTCAAGCATCAACTGCGGCTCTTTAGTTGACCCGGACCTTTCACCCGGGTCGGGGTGCCTGACACCCCAGCTCATGAAGCGCTCCTTCCATTGCCGTTACTCGCAGACGAGTCCGACTTCGTCAGCGACCGTCTCAGCTTATCCACAAGTCTCGTATGGAACTTATTTAGAGATCCCGACGACGTGCTCTTAGGGGGAGAGTTACCCATGGATTTGCTAGGGGACTGTAGGCTGTTCTGGCTGGTTCGTGATGAAGTGCGGGACATGGCGCGTTGTCCCATGTTAAGGGGAACAGAACGATGGGCGGGGGAATGAAGGAAGTCTGATCCGGGGGACGTTGAAAGGCTTGGCCCTTCGGACTTGCACTCTGAAACCTTCCGGCTTCGAGCGTTGTTTGGGTGTGAGCATTCGGAGCTCCTCCGGGACCTGTTAGACTTGTAGATGTCCCAATCATTTTTAACTACAGGCATCATGAAAGCCATGTTAGATAATTCTTATCTGGAACAAAAATACAATAAAATTATATTGCCGGGAATATTAGCTGATTCATATTTATTAAGAACAGATACTAAAGTGGAGTTAACTGCTTTAACAAACATAAGTAATAAACAAATTATCGTGAACGACCGTCATCAGTCTCAAGTGTAGCACATGCCCGCTGGGAAAGTAAATCAATAAGTAATAATTTTTCCTGTTAAGAGTGATGAATTGCCGCAAATTAATGATTAACAGACGAAAGCACTTTCAAGATAGCAATAAAGACGGCTTGGCGGGTTACTATCGATTTTATGACACTCTCCGAAAGGGCGGAGTTCCTTGATAACGTGGAACCCCTTTCACCTATTGCTGCAATTTCCCCTTCTCTTTTTGGAAATTTCATTCATTGAACGTAAAACCAGGGCATTGGCATGGACGTGTGGCCTTTCCATGTGTATTTGACGTCACTCGCTCAATAAGAGTACCAAAAGCACAACAATTCTCAGTTTAACAAGTGTTTTACAATAAAACCCTCTTTTTAAAATTAGCTAGTTGCTAAAAGAGCCCCATGCCCTTAGCTTAGTAAGCACTAAGTTAGGATCTTCTTTTCATAGAGTGGCCATAGCAAACCCCCAAGAATTCTTTAGACTTCGTTCATGTCCACTTAGTGGACGACGACAAGGCACTGGAACCACGCTTTGAGGTAAAAACCTGCCTGATGGTTTTCAACCTAAACCGGTCAGAGTTTTTACCTCCATGTGTGGTCCTGGTGCGATGTCTTCGTCTCCAAGATCGTCCAGAACCCTTAGACGCAGGCCCACTGGCACCGATAATTCTACCAGGTATTTTGGACCTTGAGAGGGCCATTGACTTAGAGAAGCTACCTACTCGTACATCCAATCACGAGCGGATATTGCGAAAATAGGAAAAGCGTGCCTGCCTGTCCTTAATGGAATATTCAAATAGAAATTATTCAAATTCCGTGATGTAACGATCAATTCCTCAGCGATTGAGTTCAATGGCACAACCAAAATGTTAAATTTTTGAGAGGATACCTTCCCGACTGACGCGCATACATATTTGTTTTTACTTTCTCGCTAGATGAGTTTTCTTGTGTTGAAACTATGTTTCCAGGTCAGAGGTGTTCGTACTTGTATACACTTCCTTTTTTCCCTACATAGGCACCACATATTATCATTGCCCTTTTAGAGAATGAGGTAAGGTCAGAAAATAACTGAGCGGGGACTCGGGGCTCGGGCCCCCAAATTCAACTTTTCCTGTTTTCCTGAATTCGTAGCAGTAACATTTATTGGCCTGAGGTTATTCCATTTTTTTTTAACTTATTTTCCTGACCCCATACCACCTTATTTCAATTCAATCACAAACTATTTAAACTTTGACAACGACAATACTAGTACCCACGTACGTCACTCAATTACACTACACTCGTGAATTTATTCGCCAGTGAATTCAATGCCAAGGTCGTTCATTGAATAGGATTTGCACAAGAGTTGCAATAACCCACAAATGCAGGCACCCGTTTTATTTAGTTGACACTTATTTATACGAGAGTGTGAGGATTTGTGTTACCGATCAATTATTTATAAACAGCCGGCATAAAAAATACTTTTACTGATTTCTCCGCCATGATCCCCAAAAATTATTTATATCTATATCTATATATATATGGAAACGGCAAATCCCCCACCTGTTCAACCGATTTCCCGCCTGTTTCCCCCATTTACCCCTCGATGTACTTTTTTCCCAACAACTTCTGAGGACTGAGGCACGGCCTAATGGACATATTGTCCAAAATTGATTCAGATTTCAGATGCGTTGGAAGAAATGGCTACACAGGAAATTTCCCCCTTTCAAAAAAAGATCTCTAGATAGTTCGAGTTTTACGATAAGGATTACGTGTGCCAAGTTTCGCCACGCCTCCAGACCGACATGGACAGACAGACATCCCACGAAACCAAAATCTCCCTACCTTGTCAAAGCGTAGACTTTGCTAGGTCAATAATAGTGGGGTTTTTTCGTAATCCGTTAAAATTTATATCTAAATCGAAAATACCTCAACCCCAAAGAGCCAATGGTATACATGCGTACAGATCCTGTGCAACGTTCCACGTCGAAATAAGTATTTGAATTCAAAAATTGCACGATTCACAGTCTACCTTCGGCTCTTATGGGGCTTGAAGTTTTTATGGACCAAGCAAAGAGTACGTAGGGACCTGCACAAACATGAAAAGGGTGACGCAATCCACGCAGCAGGACCACGTCTGAACGATACACATAAACCTACATTACATTCCTGTCTTATCACATATTTATCTGACGTGATTCATGGTTATAAATAGAGCATGGAAATCACTAATTGTGGGTGTGTCTAGTAATTACATACATAATCCAAAAATAAACATGGAAATCATAGCGAGAAGAAAACCTTCAAGGTTGG
>Ga0194135_10003043_pt1 | contig 10225 bp, 5 predicted proteins | sample LitLau_LLRF_2013_FD_134024 | JGI IMG/M metagenome (GOLD analysis project Ga0194135, IMG submission 134024) | Freshwater sediment microbial communities in response to fracking from North America - Little Laurel Run_MetaG_LLRF_2013 (version 2) | ecosystem: Environmental > Aquatic > Freshwater >... | reverse complement strand
GTGTCACACGTTGTGTCATTTATCGTATCGCGTTGCCCCGCTGGTAGAAATACCCCGCGAAGTTCACACTCTTCCGTCACTCGTGGCGGCCCTGACTGACAATCAACAAGTGATCAGTCTCATTGTAATATTATTAATTATCAATTAACATTATTGGCTAAAACAGTCTGACTAGAGTCAGGATTTCTGAATTAGGTGCCCAGGTTTTGCACCCACGAGGATAAATTGTAATTGTCATCTCTCTCATATCCTCTGCTTTAATTGTTTACTACAGCACACACTCTGGAAATAAGCGTCTGGCCAATTCTGGTGAATTCTAACTTGAATTTGTACGGTGACGGTAATCAAAGTAAAAAATAGGATTCATTGGCTAAAGACGTAAGTAAACTACAGAAATTGTGAGTTTTCATTCATTCATTACTTTAAAAACCTTCATTAAGTTTTGAATGTTTTAACAAGCGTTTTGTTTTATGTATCTTTTTAGGTACTTGCAAGAGCGCTTTTGAGAGACGATAAGCTTCGGTGCTACAGTAGCAGTGTTGGTTATTCTCGCTATCTCCGCCCTCGTCGTGTTGGCCATCGATGTCTCCGTCCTCGTAGGGTTCGCCGCTTACGTCTCCACCGTCGCATGAGACCTAAAGGTAATCTATCTAATAATTTGTTAAATGTCAATGAGTGGAACTTGTCTTTATACATTTGTTTTTTGGACTTTTTATTTGCAGTGTTGTTCCATATAATACGATATGGTAAGAGGTATGGATCACTGGCCGGATTTGTTATTGAACGTCTTTTTAAGTCGATATACACCTCACCAACCATCGTAAGCAACTTGTGGATGTTAGGGAGCGTATGTGCAGCCCCGCTTCTTTACTGCTTAGGAATGCATTTGGACAATAAGTTAGTTGAAAGAAAGGTGCAATCATATCCTTTTGACTTAACGAAGTTGAAGGATAAAAGTTCGGAGTATTACAGTGGGGATGGGTGAGTAGAAAACTGAATCTACCACATAATATAATTGTCAGACTATTAAATAATTCTTCAATTAATTCCTTCCAGTGCTTGGGTATTTATTTGGAGATCAAACCCGTCAACTAAGCGGCTTGGACACGCAGCGGTGAAATTCTACAACAATAAAGATCCTAACCCAGCTATTTACATAAGTGGATTTCCGTCATCCCCAGCCGCTTTTGATCTGAAGTATAAACTGGATAAATACGATGTAGAGTGGAAGGAGTCTCTGGAGGCAGATATTGAAGCAGCAAAAGGGAAGATACCCTTCTGAAGCCATTTTCATTCCTGGTCATCTTCTTGGCATTTCCAAAGTTCGTAAGTCGAAGGAGTCTGTCAAAAAGTACAGTCCAAAAGGAAAGAACTGTGCAGACGCTGTTGAGGAAGCGTTGAAGCAAGCGGGGTTGCCGTTACTGGGGAAAACACATTACGGCTTTAATAAACTAGCCATTCCAGAATAAGGATACATGGGAATAAGTATCCCACCGATTCCTTTTTTTCCTTTTCTGACGTTTCCCAGTGGAATAGCAGACAGATTAAAGTCGACTTTGGCATATATGGAAATGAATAGTTTTCTGAAATGTGTCTATATGATCATTCATTTGGCACCATGGGCTTTATTGGGACTCAACATTTTTCAGGTGCTTAAATTCGTGTTACTTCAAAGTCTTGAGATGGTAGAAATGGTAGAAAATTTGTCTTCGATCTCCTCCTTAGTCTTTGTGTTTGTTTTAATTGTAACTATGTTTGTTTCGGTGAATACGGCCAGTATCTATCAATTCGTTCGTAGGTTTTTTGTTTGAAAATTTATACGGAAACAGTGCCTCTATGTATTTTTAATGTAAGTTGACTGGTTATATTTACTCTCCAACAAATGTTGAATACGCTTACCTCGTTCCACACCACCACCAGATAAGTTCTTACCTGAAGACTTCAGTATATTCTCCGTAAGCTATAATAATATCTTTACTGTTTACGATTACCAAGTTTTAAGTCATTCTTATGCAAATGTTATGATGTGATGATATCGATTCCCTATTGTAAGAGTATTGACTGCAGAAGAACCTGCTTATATAGTTCCTTATCGATAATCAGACAAAAATTGTAATAGTAACTTACGTACTGTATCATGAGCATGTTGTGAGTAGATTCATTCCAAATTCGAAAACATTCCAATTACTTGGCTCAATGAAAGTAGCTCTATGTGTAAATGGAAGTGTACTGAATTGTTTCATTGAAAATAAAGCTGACACGTTATTATTCACAAGATCATAAGGCTACGTGTAGATCAGTAATAATCGTCGGCACAAACGACCAGCCCCTCTGGATCTCCAACGACGACTCCGATGCTCGTCGCAATGTTCTTCGCAAGCAACCATTTCGATTATTTTTGAGGTGACAGGTATTTCATTCTCCTGCCTGCAGACTTTCTCTCGTAGGCCGCTTTCTCCAGTCTTGCTTTCGCTTGTCCCCATTCCTTAAGCCTATTATGTCGAGTTAGTCGCTCTCCGTGCTTAACATTAAAACTCCAAATAACTATACTCTGGCAGCTTTAATTTCCATCCAACACCACCTAGTCGCCCTCAACCTTGTCGTTGCAGATCAATGGGCTGAAGAGTTACATTGTCATCCTGAAGTCTTGTTGAAAAAACTACGGAAAGTTCGGACAGTGCTCACATGAGAGTCTGTTCTTCTGTCCTTCCTTATACTAAGGACAAAAGACGAGACAAGAGATAAATATTGAAACATGGGGCAATGGGAGAAATCCCATTATCTTGTTTGGACAATATTTCCGTGCAATTTTTTTACGTGAGCAAAGTAAGCACAAAGCTTTTTTTATAATCCCTGGATAGCTGGCATACATATATCTTGGTTTCTAGCAATAGCAGATCTCTTGAACGGTTGTGTGAATGATGCGGTAACACTAAAAGTTGCAATTAGGAACAAAGATAATGAAGAAGGAATAAAAAAGGAAAGAAGTAAACTCCCTCACCTCTCTCTCTCCTTCAAATGAACTCTTCTCTTTAAACTTCTTTTTTACTCTTCATTTGCCTTCTTTAATCCTCTCATGATCATCAGCCTACTTAATCCCACACTCTTATACTTCTCTCTCATATTGCTTGTTTATAACATCTATACACCATATATGCACATATACACAATATACAGCTTACAAACGCATCTTAATAAATCTCCTCCAATAATCGACTCCATCGAACGGGTTGGCTATGCAATATCATTTTCATACTAGCAACTCTGAATATAACGATTATCAGCACAAAATGTCACTCTAGCGTAAACCTACGATTTACAAATTTATTAAATTGGATGTTAAGCTATTTTACTAATCATTAACCTCTGCTCTAGCTCAAAACCTTTCCAGCATTTGGATCGATCCAATTCATTCCTGTTTATGTTTCTTTCTGATAAGACCAGACAAGGTTACACGTATGCATTTCATCGTCGCGTATGATCTCGACTTATTCACTACATAAATGATATCTTGTTTAAAGTGTGTTTATTAAAGTTCTGAATAAACCAACATTAAAAACCACAAGTAAACAACATATAACTAATAATAACTAGAGTCGTTTTGCTTCTGGAATATTCCACACACAAACATTATAGTTGTGGATAACTTGAAACTGGTATGAACTATTTTTAGGACTCATGGACTTAAGCAAACGACGCTGCATTATTCAGTGTAATATATTTAATGAGCTAATCATTTTCCCCCAGCATCTCTCTCTTAATATGTAAACAACAACTAACAAGACTGCAAGGGACTCTCGTCCACTTCACACATGACAAGTGTTAATAAAATAAAATATCGCATTTCCAGAAGCAGATACAGCTTATAAGCATTTAAGAAGCATTGCATTAAACAGAGACCAGAGATCAAACCCGTCCCAGCAACTTCATATAAATGAACTCTCCTTGTGTATGGTCACTACTACCACGGGAAAATAAGAATTACCATCTTCATTTAAGCAAGCAACTCTTTATGTGAATCATTCCACTTACTTTTCCCTGCCTATGTATATGAAAAGAACAAATAAAAAACATGCTTATATTTCCACGCTTGTCTTGTCATTTTTACTTAAATTATTTTTCCACACGTTTGACACTCCAGTGGCAAATAAGTAGAATAACGTGCTCTATATTAAAATAAATGTTGTTTTGCTCACATTTAATCATGTCTATGAATCAACATCTCATTAGCCATCACGTTATTTTTCTAATTAAGTGGATACAGAAAGGAAATACTCCTCGAATAAACAGTTGGGCACAATAACAAGAGGGCAAAAAATAACCTGAGTCAACAGGTTTTGCTGTTTATTCGCAGAAAATATGTATCGAATGTTGTTGAATGTTCTGAACTTCTGAACGAAAAACAGCCACGTCCATTAATTGAGCCAATCACAAACCATTCGTGTAATTGACGCAACAGCACAGAAAAATAGAGCTTCACATAAGACAACGAGTTACAATGCATATGTACACGGACATAAGTGGTTGTACTCTTGATAACTTCAATTATAAAAGTCTGGAGAAGAAAAGTTCAAAAGTAGAACACGAGGAAGTGTCAAATACAGCTTTGTAAAAATGTTTAACCATTCCATATGAATCCATTTATACATGTGAATAAAGTTTATTGCATTATATGAACTCACTTTTGAAGTTTCCCAATTTTTCATCGTAACTTTTTCTGACTCAACAGTATTTCATAAGGTACGGAAGTTGAAATAAAAGTAAAGAAACAGAAACTTCATGGGGAATTGGAAGTTTGGGTATTCCTTCGACTCTCAACTTCCTGGTTTTATTTTTAACCTGGAAAATACAATAAACAATCGATTCATGTGTTCACAATTGTGTTTCCTATAATGGGGAACTTCCAATTGGGCTGAATTGCATTATTCAGCAGAGAACTCAGAACTCATGTCTACCTATAAATAAAAATTCAAAAATATTGTAGTAGATTGAAGTTGTTCTTAAATTCATATATTTCTGTCATCTCTCTTATCTTTCCCAGTGGAAAGTCATTATTATTATTCGACCCTTCATCTCTCGTCTCCTTTTTATTCTGCCTGAAATGCTTAAAGGTTCAAAATGCATAACATTTGACACACGTGAAGCATTTTCTGAAAACTTAGTTAAGAATCTTAAGAATTGTTCATAACATCTCTCTCACTCTCTTTTGTACAGCTTACCAGGTATGTTTCTTACCCTGAACATTCACTCGTCAGTTTATAAATAATACCATGAAACTAACCACTACCCTATGCATATCATATGAAAGAGGAAAGGTCCAAACAAAGTAAATGAATTTACTTATCTGATTTCCCATCTCTCCTAAATCAAAAGTCTCGTATCTAATTACGTATATAACAGACATCCTTTCCACTTAAAAGTATTAGGAGGAATGGTTTAGCTTCTGCTTATCCAGGTCACTGGTGCTTCCTTCCTCTAAATCTCACCTGGACACATTCATTATACGTAAAGGTGTACAGTGGACGCACACAACCACCATCATTTCAGGCTGCCTCATAGAACAACAAGGACTAAACAACAATAAACACAGTTTAAGCCGTTTCCCATGCATTAAGTGTACAGCCTGTACAGGTGAACATCGTTTCGTGTGTGTTGTTTGTGTGTACGTGCAAACCCTGGATAAAAGTGACTGAAAGGAAAGAAAGGGACGATGAGAGTGCAGTAACGTTCACTCTTCCAGAGCAGCAGCCTTTCCGCTTAGTAACAAATCCTCCTGGACTTACATATATGTATATGTATAGTAGTATGTATATATACAGAGAGATATATAGTAGTATAATGTATATATAGAGAGAGATGGAGAGGAGACTCGTCAAATCCATTGAACACTCCTCCTTCCCTTTCTGCCTGGGCTCCTGTCTCCGGGTAGCAACAGAAAAGTTCGAAAGATGAACAAGGGGATTCCCCTTCCTCCGATATATTTCCGACCTTTCTCAACCTTTATGGCAGTCTAAGCTTAAACTTGTTTTCCAAAATATATCCCAAGAGCTTTCAGCTTTTCCCACACAGTCAAAAAGATGCTTTAAGTAGCACAAATGTGGATGGGAATCACCAAAGGTTTTTAAGTGGTGCATAAGGCTCAAGCTATTAATATATGTTGAGTCTATTGTAAGAGTAATACCAAATGGCACTATAAAATATAATGCTTTTACAGATCAAGAAAAATTGCATACAATATAAAAGACTTGCAATTGCAATAAGCAATTTCGTCTCAGGTTGCATAAGAGTTATCTGATATTCCGCGAGTGAGGAACTGCAATTAAAACAAGCGATAAAGCGATAAATACTGACAAATGCAATGTAAAGTGAGACTCGGCGGTGCCTAAACTTTTAGTGTACTTTTATGGCTTATCTTTGAAGTGCAGAATGGTTTCATTACTCCTCATCTATTTCAAGCTAATAATAATTTGGTTAATTGCTTGCATTGCTTATCATCAGTTGTTTGCATGTCCGATTAGTATATAGCAATATAGACGCGTGTGTGTAATATAATCCCGAACCTTCTCTTTCACCAATTTGCCAAGACTTTAACTTCCTTTACTCTTTCTGTGCGTACGTGTATTTTAAATGGAGTTTTAACGTAAACAACCCAAAATAGATTTGAAGTCAACAAAGAACCCTTTCTTTGTCCACAAAAAAGTGAGAAGACCTGCCTTTCCTTTTTCTTTCTTGGCAAGTTCAACAAAGAAAGAGAGACGAAGAGACAGGTTCACTCTCAAGAAAAAGTCCTTAAGTGCTTCTTCGTCTTCTTTAGGGTCATTAAACGAATCTCAGGAGTTGAGACCCAAACTCCCCTTCAAAGTCTACACTTCAAGATCCCTTCGTAACAAAGGAACAGTCTCATATACTGATCATACATGTAATATGGATGCGAGTGTCTCTCTTTCAGATGAAGTGGGTCCTGGATTCTGTTTATAATAATAATACTCGTCTCAACTGAGCTGGGCAAAATAATTCTTGAGAATATTATCGTGATTAATCGTTTGCTTCGATTTCCAGAGAATGCTACAATGATTGTACAAAGGTGTCCATTCATTAGCTACATGGACAAGAACTGTTCGCTTACCTCAGAACAAGAGAGTCAAAATGAAAGTTTACATTTCTATCAGAGTTAGCTACGAATGACGTGCCCACTTCTGTATCATCTCCCAAGTCTCATTTGTACAAAGTACAAAGGCACATTTACTTGCATCCAAGAAACAACTCGCATGCATTTCATCATCATTTCATGCATATTACTCTAAATATACCTCACTAAGTCTCTCCTTCTCCACTTTTATTAAACTAGCAAAGAACTCTATGAATAAAACCGATTTGCTTTCCTGTTTATTCGCTCTTTACCTGGACAAAAGCAAAAGAGTAGTTTCGAAACAACTCTCCTATATACATTTATACTATTTTATACATATACACTATTGTCATGCTATGCTACACTTCGTATAAGAGTGGATCTCGAGATTCGGTTTGGTTTGTGTGTTGCTAGGCGGAGGACGTGCGGCTCCCCTCGCTCACTCTCATTTTAAGTGAACTCGTCTTCGATAACTCTCGTCAGTCAGCTTCTCGCTCTCCTCTCGGTAACATCTCCGCCAACTAGTCTCTCTCTCTATTTCAAATAGACACTTGAACATCATCCCAGTCGCGTTATCATCGACTACCCAAGTCTTTCGAAATGGAACTTATCGCTCCAGCAGCACGACAACAACAACAACACAACAGTAATGTAAACCTTAACGCGTCTTCGAGTAAAGGTGAGTCGTCTTTTCCAACCCGGCTGTGCAGTTAATAAAAAGTCTCATTTAGAAAGAGATCAAAAGTTGCAACAGTTATTATTATTACCATTACTTGCAAAGCCGGTTGTTTGGCCGGCCGTTCACTTCTCATCCTTCGAGAAGAGTCAGCACTTTGTAATGTACATTTATTTTTACATCCTTTCCACTTTCCAAAGAATATTCATAAATCACGAAGAAATCTGGTACGAAATACGTGTAACATATAGGAGGTTTATGTGTTAATCATATAACTAGTAAGTTAAACTGGCACTCTGTTTTGTTAATGCATCAACCAGAAACTATACAGCTTGAATGATTTCAAATTATTGAATTAATTCTTATTCTTAGTTAACATTGAGGATGCTTGACTAAAGTTACATTGCATTACATTTTCTAACAATTTATTCTTAAAACTATATTCAATATAACTGTACAAAGTCCGAACAGTTTTTATGTGTTTACTTAATCTCTGAATGATTTAAACAAACATTACAAACTAAATATTATAAGTCATTACTCCCAATTTGAAATTAGTTTCAATTGAATTATCGAAATTATCAAAGCTCTATACAGCACAGGCTTATCTATGCAAATAAAGAAGCTGAGTAGTCTAACGGTAGTGTGGTACACTTGGAGCATTTTATTTAGACTGCCCCTTTCAGTTATTTAATTAAAGTGTAATTCAATTAGTTATTTAAGTCTATTAAACTTGAAACAGAATATCACCACCGGCCGGTTAAATGTCTTGAATAATCGCTCAACTGAGAACACCTTCAAGCACATAAAAAGTAAAGAAGATATTGAACTTTAGTATTAGTTGTATTAGAAGCAAGTTACCCCATTAACTACAATGCACACTTTAATTCCTTATAAGTATTGTATTTATATTTCACTCATCCCTTACTCGCTCACCTTAATTACTTTCTTGACTTTCCCTTAACTCCTCCTTCTTATCTCAATCCCCTCATATTGTAACATTAACTTATCTATATAGCAAGTCTTGTTCACAACGGAATACAATGTGATAAAATGTATATGAACAGACATTTGCATATATATTGCTTATATCTGTGTGGAACAAGCTTCACACACCTTTCAAGCACACAAGAAGAACAAAGATACATTAAATCCGTATACCCACAATGTTCAATACACAAACACTAATGCATCAGTTGAGACACATTTTGTATTAGGGGCCGTTTATTTTCTTGCCTTCCCATTCAAAAAAATATTTAAATATATTCTATAAAAATATACAGTAGATAAAGAGATGAGAATCAATTTGCATTTTCCTATGAGGTCATCACAAACAACAAAAATGAACAGCCGAAGGAAGAAAATCCTTCAAGTTTTATTACGTGTCCCAAGTTCTTTGTTCTTTCATGCATAATTCACTTGTTATATCACTTGTAAATTAATTAATGGCATTTAACTCATCAAGAACAAACTGCAGGTAGTACATGAATTACGTAAACGCAGTAAGAAAACTTGAAAACTTTTTTAAAAGTATTTAAATTAAATCAGTAGACTCACTAGACTTCTTCTAGTAGAGAAGTAAAAGATTGAAGGAAGATCATTTTCTTATTCATAAAATACGACTTGACAAACAAGAGTGAGATTTACTTGTATACACATTATGGGATGTAGAAGAATTATTGTCGTCGTCGCCGTCTCGCCTGATTTGCATGTCTGAAAAACAACTTTAATTGAAGCACCACCACATGACACAAACGTCTTGAATGATCACATGATTTTAATTCCCAATCTTGATCTGCTCCTTCTGACCTTTTTCTTCGTTTTGATTTATTCCAGAGAGCAAGCGTGTGAATTCTCCTCCATCGATTTATATGGAGGAGCAGTCCGCCGGCTACACTAACAACTTTTACGAGCAAATCGAAGAGGAAATCGAAGCGAGTCCAGAAATCTCAGCTTTAACTCACGCCGTTACTTTCCATTTGGAAGAGGCACTGCGATCTGCAAAAACCTCGTACCTTGGAGCTGGCGAGGTTCTTTTTCCTACGAAACTTCTTCCGTCAATTTCACGGGATATTCTTCGTATGGCAGAATCGGAGCCTCTTGGACTTCGTGGATGTCTCATTCACTTGAATTTCGAAAGTGCTACGACGGCTCAGAATCAACAAGATCTCAGTCATCACTCTTCTTCACTAAACAGATCTCTTTCTGCTTCTTCACTCAGCTCCACTTCTTCGGAGGAATCTTCCTCGTCTTCAGCTTCAAAACAGTCTGCAAATTCAACCAACAAGAACAATAAGGCTGCTCCAACGAGGAGCATTGGATGCATCAAATGGGATGCCCAGTCTGTACCAACTTTTGAGTTGTCTTTGACTTTGCGTCAAGAATATACTCCGTGGTACAACAGGCTTCCACATATACTG
>Ga0194135_10003042_pt1 | contig 10227 bp, 5 predicted proteins | sample LitLau_LLRF_2013_FD_134024 | JGI IMG/M metagenome (GOLD analysis project Ga0194135, IMG submission 134024) | Freshwater sediment microbial communities in response to fracking from North America - Little Laurel Run_MetaG_LLRF_2013 (version 2) | ecosystem: Environmental > Aquatic > Freshwater >... | reverse complement strand
ATAATCCTGACGTCAGAATTTTTTCTAATGGTTCACCCCCTTCATTTATCACAAATCTATCCGGAATGACTTCCGTTGTCAAAACAGGGGAGCTCATTTGAGCAGCTCAAACTTTCATGAGAGACGGAGTCGATTCGATGCAGCGCAGGGTAAAAATGAAATTAAGCTGAATCGGCCTCAGCAGCAGAGAGGTAGACTTTCTCTTTTAGTGATTACACTTGTCCCCCGTCCATATTAGACTCAAGCTGAAAACGAAAGTGGCATTTCTCCTCTCATCTAAGCCGGGTTTGACTTAAGCCTCCAAGTTTATTAAGTTATGGGAGGAAAAGGGCCGTGACGTTGTCTACCTTCCAGAAAGTGAAAGCCTCGCCCGACATGACGAGCCTCATGTCCCTTAGTCTACCAGTCAAAGTAAAGATGATCATTATATGGCCCGCACAGTCAGAGGGAGATTGGGAGGGACACAGTTGTGTAAAAGGAAATGTTTACATCTGTCTTTACCCTGATTGGAGTGTTATCTCCAAACTTGGCCAAATGTGACCTTCTTTTCCCCTGCCTCTCTGGATGGATGCTTAACCGAGGAGAGAGCGCGTCTGGTAATACTGTTAGTCAAGCCAAACCTCATCAATTTGGTCCAGCAGTGTTTCCTTATCCACTCCAACCGTCTTATCCGACTCTCCCTGAACAAGTTGAGCTGGAGTTTCCTTTTCTCCTTTGATGACCTTTGCGCGGAGAGACGATTTTTACGAGGCCATGAAAAGAATGAGAGCCGAGAGCGGAAATGAGGGAAGGAAATTGTAAAGGGACAGCCGAGCTGCTTCAATTCGCACATCCTAAGCTTTATATCTTTCCATTTGACAATGAGGCTGAAAGGAAATCAGCAAATAAATGGTCAGAGTGAAGAACATTTTCCTTTTCTTCGCACCCAATTGTTCCCTCCAACTTTCTCTCCTCAAATAACAATGTCATCAATTTTCTTTTCTTGCGGGTTCCCTGGTTCCGCCGTCTTGCTCTGGTTTCTCTCCCCGGGTTTCCGCTTGTACTTTTCATCGCGTACAATTGATTCACACTCCGCGCTCCCTTCTTGCTGCTGCTGCGGCCAGCAGGGAATGACAAGTTCCAGTCGAAGTCAGGCGGGATTCCATTACCGTGTCAAGGAGGACGGGAGTGACAAGTTTTGGCGGTGACGATGCGGTGTTGTGCCTCGTCTTCTGTATTACCCCCGCATCCATCCATCATGTTTTCTTTGAAGGGCGACCGCAAATCAATGGGACACTACGGCAGAGACCACTTGTTCCCATTCTGTCCTTTCCTTGCCAATCCGCACTGTCATCGCTGCCACCCACCCACCTCCATTTGCCACATGGTGTCCTTATTCCCATGCCAAGAATTCCCTAATACATCCTTTCCTTTCTTATACCATAAATCCCGAGTAGAGGACAGGGACCCCTTTCAGAAAGGGATTAACTTATTTTATCCTGTAAAGGTTTGAATTTGCTCAACGGTCCGCAATAATTGGTGACTGTCTCTATTCAAACAGTTTGGAGTCTCCGTTTCTGCCACCAATTTCGTATTACGGAATTACTCACTTGGGCAGCAGCGTTGTGCCAGGATGCTTGGAACCGAGGAAATGAAGCATAGGCATTGACAGCAGATTATCACATTATACTCTAATCAAATCCTGCTCTATTTCCAGTTTGCGTAATTTTTTAACTAACAGTTCTTAACAAACAGTTTAGTGGTTTTAAGATTTCGTTATGAAAAGGATCTTTGTTAAGTTTTGGGATCGGAATGGTAAAGCTTGAAATAATTTATGAGCATAAAGGAATAGGTTAAGGTCATCATGCAGATGCCATGATGAGCTCTTTGGACTTTCTCCATTCGAAATCCACGAATCTCGTTCGTTAACAGAAGTTTCTCTCGTCTGTCAATATTTTATTACATCGATGTATTTGGAGAGAAGCGGTAAGATTCCCAATTTGGTTTATACTCGAGGCCAAAGAATACAAAGCTCAATAAATATTTGGAATGAAAGTGTGGAAAGGAGAAGCTCGGTTGTCGGTTGGAGTGGTAAAAGTTAGGAGGCGGTCGTTGCATTCGGAAATAAATGTCTCCCAAAGTTAAACATTTATTGGAAAGATTTCTGTGTGCGAGTTTGAGTAAAGGGGCTGAATGTGTGTTTATGACTTTTCCAATTCCTTTCTCTATGGAGAGAAGATGGGAATCTGAATGGATGTACCATGTAGTTACTTTGGAATGGAGGAGATAACTTTGGTCCAAGGGCAGGCCCGTGTAGTCTCCGATACAAGAGTGTAACATTTAGTAGAGACATGAAAGTGGGGAAGCGTGCGTGTATATTTCCCACTTTCACTTCCCTTGCCTACTCATCCGAAAGAAAAAGAAAATAAATTGAGTGAAAAAGTATAGTAAGTAGGAGAGTTCTTGTAAAAAGACGCAGAGGAGAGAAGCTCCAGTTGGAATATTTGCTCCCAGGATCATCCGGGGAAAGTTCCAAGAAAAAGTAAACTCGGCTCGGCACACTTAAATTCACTTCCCCTCTACGCGCCCCGCTTGATTTGATCAGATCTACATAAAAATGTTTGACCCAGTGGGACGTGAAAGTGGGTAAGATGGGAAAGATGTGTACAGGAACATGATTCACTTTCACCCAATCCCAGACCTGCACAATTCGAGAGAGAATGCATAATTTGACGCCAGTCTTCACGTTATGCTATAAATTGAAATGAGAAAAGGAAAATGCAGGGCTTCAGAAATGGCTCCAAAGCGTCTTGTGTGCTTCCCTTCTGCGTAAGCCTTCAATCCCAACTGAAAACGTTCGATTTCCATTCTCACCAAAGAACCTTGTCGAACATGATTGGTAACGTTAGAAAGAAATATCGGGAAGTACTGGGAGTAAAAGTAGGCCTAGTCTCCTGGCTTAATGGGAACAAGTTTACTTGGAGAGTATTTTGGCAGACCAAGTCCTGAATTTCGATCCGTCGACGAATAGAAATGGCCTCTCACCGCAGAAGGATGTGCCCACTTAACGGAATGCTCTCTCTCGGCCTGATTGTGAGTAAGCGTCCGCTGGGATTAAGGAGTAAAGAATCGATACGAGTAACGAGCTTTTCATTCAAGTGTGAGTAACGTCCGGTATGGGGGGAAAGGAACCTCCGAAATGCCTTTAAGATATCCTTCCTAACTTCTGCATGACCGGGTCCTACATAACTTAAAAATTGAGTTGGACTCGTCCTGTAAGGAGAGAAAGGACGGAAAGTGAACGGAAGGAAGCGGACACTACATTGGCGGAAAGTGCGGGCTTCCAATAGGATCTTTCTCATTCCTGTCGTCCGGTCATACTTACTTTCCCCATTGTCTCCATTCCAGAATCCGAGCGTCCACGTATGTCTTATGATCCCCAGTTATTGCTCGGACTGGAAACTACAGCGTGATAAATCAGATTTAGGACCGCACCTTCACTCGGCCCAACATGCTCCGCTTCCGTATTCGTCCCGCGTCCCCCGGACTCAGTTACCCGGATAACAGAATTCCCTCATCGTCTTGGTTTCTCCTCCTCTCTGCCCAATTACGAAACTCATAAGACTTGTTTTCATTTCATCATTCCTTCTGATTTCTTCTGGGGCTTTCATCCACTCCTCGTGTATCAAACGGACGGAAACGTTTCCCACATACCTGAGTGCAGAGATGATTTCATATAAAGAACGCGTCGTAGGGTGCAATTTGCGAATGTCAGTCTCGTAACAACCTCAGTCATTTCATTTGGTCGTTTTCCTTAATATAATATTTAGGCGAGTCAGTCTTTAGATGGTTTCCCTCATTTTCCGCCGCTGAAGACTGAAAATAAAATATAAACTTATAAATAATATTATTCTTAGAGAAAATGACGGGGGATGAGATACATAGGAGAAGAAGGGCAAGTAGAAGAAAGTAAATTCCTGACGTTGCATTTTGTTCAGTTCCTTATATATTATTCTCTTTCTTACTCGGTGAATTTGTAAATTGAACTTAATTTGGTTCTCTTTACTCTAATATAATCAAATCAAAGTCATAACAGAGCTCGGCGCATGCCATATTGTTGCGAGTATGAAAGCAATATATTTCGTCTTCGCCATCGTCTGCACAAATTTCAATTTGAATAACCTTGTCATCTGGTTCTTCTTTGCTAACTTTAACGCTACTAATCAAGTTACGTGCTGCCAGGGGAGACGCGGGCTTAGTTTGAATTTTCGTTAAGTTGCTCTCTATTTATTTTGGTCCTGATATGTAAGAAATTTTACTCAATTTCTCATAGAAAAATCCTTCCGAGAAACTTGAAAGTAAATTCGGGGAAAGTTGGAAAGATGGAAAACATTTTAACCTAGTTTGTAGTAACTTGTGGAATTTTAGTAAACTTCAAAGCTGTTCATATCGTCCTTGCGTCAGACGACGGAGAAAGTTGGCAGCGGAGGCTACTTGAGCTTCCGCCCGTCTGTGCGGTGATGCTCTCTGTGCTTGTATCTAAATGGCTATGCCTAAAATTGCATAAAACTTCTTTTTAATTAAAAAAAAATGATAATTAATAAGACAGTTTTGCCTTTGCTCCAAGAGAATACATTTAGGTCTTGGGCCCTACCATTTGCCGCTTTGTAAGTTCTCGTTGTTTTGAGAAATGCTGAAGTTATTAAAAATTCGTTTTTATTTTTGAATTGAACAAGCCGAGTCCAAAGAAAATGTTATTCATCCTCATGGCACAAAGTTTTTGCTTAGGTTTAGGCATATAGAGACAAGTTATTCATTTTGGAAGAAGCGAACCGCCTTCACTAAGGTCATTTTAGGGTATATGTCGCCTAAGCGAATGCATTGTCGCTTCCCCACCAGCCCGTAACGTAATGTTCGTCGTCGGACCTCGATTAGCATCTGCGTTTCTATTCGGCGTCTCTTCCCTTATCGAGATGAGGATGAGAACTAAGAAGACGATGGATTTATTTCTTGCATTTTCTAATCGTGGATTTTTATTTTCTATTATTGATTTCCTGAAAATAATTGAGAGGTCAAGTCAGAATTCAAGCGCTTTTACATAAGCATCTCTTCCCCGTTTCATTCTGCTTATTTGTGGTGTTGACGGGGTTTTTACTGTAGAATCAATATATCTTGGCAAAGTATTTGCTCAAGAGGAAGGACGTAATTGGATGCCACGTCATGAACTGTCAAGAGTTGGCGTATATTATCTTTTTAAATATTCATTAGCTCCAACTATATAAGCCTCTTTAGTGTAGAACAACTAATTCATGCCTCCTCTGTCCTAATCCTTAACAAGACAAAGTTGAACCCATTTAGCTGTATAACTTAAGAAGCAGGGAAGCATTTTTAATTTTTGCATAAAGCCCGGGATCTGAAAAAGGAAAGATGGGGAAGGGAAATAAGGAGAAAGGGTTTTTAAAAAGTTTAAAAAGTTAAAGCCGGGACTTTGGAAGGGATGGCCTGGGTTTTGAGCTTCCTACTTTTCTCTTTCCTCCTGAAAAGAAAATAATCTCCGTTCGGAAGGCAACGAATCGTGGAACTATTAATAACAAATCCCTTTCTCCGCTGTGCAAAGAAATATCGGCGAGAATGGAACTGGAGGAGGAAGAAGTCAGTTGAGGGGGATATAAAGGGGAAGGGGGAAAGTAAGAGTTGGCATAATTATAGAGCACTTTAATTCAACATAAACTTTCGCCTAATGGATCTCGTAATCCTGATTTTATTGATTTTTATGGGTCTCCAAAGAATAGTGTCCCTGGAGAAAGTGTCTGCCTTTCCTTCATTCTTTTCTTTTATTTTTCTTATCTATTATCTATAGCAGCTGCTTTTTCCAACTGAATCATCGAGCAAGAGCCTCAAGGAACCTTTAAGTCCGTTCTGACGAATCGCTCTCCTCAGACCCGCGCGTCTTCCCCTTTCCTGCCCCAAAGGGAAGGAAACATTTTCTTCCTTGAGTCTCTTCAGAATTTTCCCTTTTGACAGAAGAGAGGAGATTCCTGAATGGGAGACTAAAAATTGGCTCACTCTCCTTGTCTTTCCCTTCATTCACTTTTGTACTTAATTATTCCATTTCCACTATACTAGTTTAATATGAGAGGTTTTCCCTTGTCTCGGGGGCACAAGGACATTTCCTTGGCCCCTCTTTGCTTTCTCCATTAACTCATCTCCATTCATGGCGGAGTAGTAGGAGAGAAGTCTGTAGATTTACTAAAGGCGCTCTCTTCCTTAATCAGATTCAAATCTGAGGGGCTCTTAATGAAAGGAGACTCTCAAGGACTTGTAACTTTCAATTCGTAATTCCAACGACGTCAAACGGCGCGTCACTCGCAGGACACGAAATGAGTTAAGCGCTCTGGTGAAAAGTAACTTTTAATTTTCTCGGATCCGGGTTAAACCCCTTTTGGGTCTTTCGTAGGCCTAAACCTCCCTGAAATTTTTAGCCGATGGGATTATGTAGTTGAGAGGAGAGGGTGCTTTGGCAGTGCTTGACATTTTTCTTAATCAAATATAAAAGCAGAGATGGTATGGGAAAAGGACTGCTGAAAGATGAGAAAATATAGTTTAAAAAACTTTCGTTTTTTTTATAACCTTGGTAAGGCCTGCACTACGAGGGGAGACTTTTGTCACCAGCCTCGTCCTCCCAATAGCTTTTGGCTTTCTGTTCCAATTTTCATCTTCTGATCATGTCTGGCTTCTACCTTTCATAAAATTTCCATTTTATTCTCTACCGGAGACTGGAGAACGAGGACGAGTTCTGGGTCTTGAATAAATATCGTCGTATTGAACCTTTCAGAATAGTATGTGGAACGGAAGCAGGGCTGAGCTTCCTTCCCCTTCCCGCGTACAGTTTTATTGTGTCCAATCTAAATTCAAAGTTCAAACCATTGAAAAGGTAATCATACCTCACTTCATCCCGTTGGCCCATAAATGTAACACGCCCGTCAGTTCCGAGCTCATGCTCATCGAAAGGGAAGCCCTACTACGGCTCCGCCGCCGTGAAAAATGAGGTTGAGAAAGATGCAGATCATGATGAAAGAGGATGGCGTGTACGTGGAATTCAATGAGCTATGGCTTCAAATTCCGATCTTCTTCGAAGGGTAAAGGTCAGAAAGTGCGTCTGGATGACGGCAGCGCTCATTTTCGAAAATAATTTGGCATTCACGTCATTTGATCCTGGAAAGTGGAGGGAGCGAATCTAGGCATAGTTTCCAAAACTTTCCCGTGGATTTTATAACCACTAAATTAATTTGAGATTTTTGGTTTTGAGTAATAATGAAAGCAGGGCCGAGAGTGGAGGGAAAGTCTTTCTTTTCATAAAAATCCCATCAATTTATTGTAAGGATTCGGAAAGGAAATTAAATCCCTTATTAGATTCCCATAAACTCCCTTTCCCCTTAATATGAGAAAATTCTTTTCTTCTCCGAATTCCGCTGAGTTTCGTCTCAATTTTTGGAGCTAAGGAACCCTGTGTTTCTCTCCATTCCAACTATTCAGAAGAGTTGGAGCAGAGCAGAGAAAGTTCTCGAGACTTTCCCCGCTACTCAGATCGGATCTCGGAGCCCGTGAGAACTTCGTCTCGCGTCTCCGGTTCCAGTTTCCATTCTAACCTAGCATCTTCCCTCTTCGTCTTCACAGAAAATTCACGTCTGCCTGATATTCTTTTGTTTTGTATTTCTTTTGCACTCAGTCATTTATTCCTCCTTTACTCATTTCTTTTACCTTTCTTTTTATAAAGCTTTCCCATCTTCTCTATAGTCAGGAAAAAATTATACGTGCGTAGTTAGTGTGTAGCAAAAAGTTTATCAAATTCGGAGATTCTCCTTTCGATGTTTCATTCGTAATCCTGACCCTAAAAAGGGTGTGTGACTTTGAAGCTTGTCGTTTTATAAACTGTGTCGTAAATGAAACAAAGTCTCACTCGGTTTGCATCAAATCAACAACCGCCAGAGCTGTTCAGTCGCATGTCGAAATGCTGACGCGGGTACCTAAGACAAAGGCCATGGTTCATTCTGGAAATGGTCGCCAGTAGGCTGGTTTCGGTTTCATCATCTAATAAAATGCCACCCGCCTACCTCGATCCTCGATGCACCACTTTAGAAACGCGTGTTAACAAGAGAATGTAAATTGTAATTAATCCTTTTGTTGTCACAGGTGAATGAGCAGGAGTGGGGACTTCCGCCGATCTTTTGTGACGTTTACATTGCTATGGATGTTACTTGCAGTACCTCTTCAATATGCAACCTCGTCGCCATCAGCATTGACAGGTAACTGGCACTCCTTATCCTTTAAGCAGCGCCTCTTGTCAGATGATATGTAGAGATTAGGGAGCTCTTTGGTGTTCCTACTTTATGAGAATATCCTTCCATCATCCTGGGCAGTCAGCAGTTGTGCGGCTGTGGGCCTTAAAGTTGATTCCGTTTATTTTCTTGAGCCATTTCTTGACTCGTGTAATCTCTTCTTGAGCAGCAATAAATTATTTACATACTGCTATGATCCCACGGATACGCTTAGACGGTACTATTTTCTTCCACTTTTACTTAATATAAGATAACCCATCATCTGGATGACTGTGACGCTCTAACGGAATGTCACTACTAAAAATAGAAAGCTGATTTGGATATTAATCCTTTCCAAGTTTAAAATCTGATAAGGTTTGGACGGATTGCGTACGATCAAAATGTCTATCCAATTCATCCCACTCAACTCACAGTCCCGAAGGGTTGCCTATTCTGTTGTCCCTTTTATAAAGCCTACGTCAGAGGACAATCAGAAAATGAAGTCACTTAAGCTGGAGGGTTTAATCTGGTCGGGCTCAGAGGAAAAGGCTAAATCCTGCTAGGAGTTGAATAATTTATCCACGACAGCAGACTATAATTCATTGTCCTCAGAGCTAAATTAAGGAATTGTGCCCTGTAGTTTGAGGATCTTTGAATCCTGAAGTGGCTATAAAACTTAATGAACGAAGATGAAGATGGAGAAAGAAGGGAGCGGGCGAAGGAGAAAGTTAAGACGGGCGGAGGAACACCAAAGGAGCAGCTAACCCACCGTGAAAATGAAAACAAATCCATTCCTCATCTGATCTCTAATGAAATATTTTGACTTTCATTCAAGAGACAAAAGCGCAGGAAGTAGGAGTGGCCGGCACTTTTCCGAAACAACTAATTCTGCTCCTACCATGCCGTGGATTAACTTTCCGCTTTGAAACTTTCTCTTATTGTCTTTGTTTCGCTAAATCAGGCGGAAAAGAAAATACAATTACGGAGTTAGACAAGTTGTTAGCCCTTTAGACCTAAGGATGATGATGACATTCCCTAAGATTTTAACGCGGGTACTAAAATCACAAATTCATTTCCATCACGGCGGATACGACGAGTCTTTTATTTCCTTGGAAATAAACTTCAAAATGTAATTGAGTCCTGACTGACTTTTTAATACTTCCAGGTTTATCGCAGTTACACGGCCAATCAAATATGCCAAACACAAAAGTAATACTCGCGTCTGGTTGACGATTCTTTTCGTGTGGGTATTCTCCGGACTTGTGGGCTCACCAATTGTTCTGGGACTCAATACCCCCGAAACGGAGACGGATGCTTACATCTGTTCCTTCCATAATAAATACTTTGTTCTATTCTCATCCCTTTGCTCCTTCTACATCCCCTGTGCGATCCTCGTCTGCTTGTATTACCGGATTTTTAAAGTAAGTCATATGCCAACTAACTTGAATTCAAAATCCAAGATGAAACAGCGCATAATAATTCAGCTCAGAGGTTTCAACAATTTTATTTGGAAACTTGCATTATGGCGTTGCACTGAATCTCTCAGTCGGAGCGATAATTCTAGGGGTTTGGTGGGGCGAAGGACACTCTTTAAAACTTCTGGAAATTCGTATAATTTCAATTTTCTAATCAATCCAATTATCTCAAATAAATCATACGATTTCTCGGCGGGGTACTATGCAAATTAGCCGAACTTAATCAATTTTTTCCTAATCGCATCATCATCATTAGAGTTTACTCACATTAGAGACTATCCTTGTTATACATGTGATGCAGTTGTATCCTATAAACAGAACTCCCACGTCTCCGAAAGTTTAGGTGTGAATAAATGGCATTTAGGGGGAAATAAGCTTAAATTCAAGACAAAAGTTTTTATCCACCAACCAACTTCAGTCTTCAGTTTGGAACAAGTGAATTTGACTGTCACGCT
>Ga0194135_10003041_pt1 | contig 10227 bp, 13 predicted proteins | sample LitLau_LLRF_2013_FD_134024 | JGI IMG/M metagenome (GOLD analysis project Ga0194135, IMG submission 134024) | Freshwater sediment microbial communities in response to fracking from North America - Little Laurel Run_MetaG_LLRF_2013 (version 2) | ecosystem: Environmental > Aquatic > Freshwater >... | reverse complement strand
TATTTGTTGGTTGTTGACGTTTTGTACTCCCGGGTTCTTGAGCCTGAGTCTCAAAGTGCCCCAACCTCATCCCTTTATCAAATAATTTGATCAGGAAAATGTGTATTTCAACGCCGCTTAGCGGGATCAGATCCAATTAGCAATTATTTCAGGAGCGAGCAATCATCGCGAAGAAAAATTAAACTTTTCCTTATTCTTTTCTTCTTGTCAATCAAAAAGTGAAATTCATTTGATTCGGCCTGCCTGTTTTGTGCTCTTCTGCTTGCGTCTCCCTTTTTTGTAATCATTCATTCACACCTTGTTTGTGTTTCTCTTTGTCATCTTCCTCATCACGTCGTCCTAATTCATCCAAATTCCGGTAAATCAAAATTCTTTTCAAAGCAAACCGACTCCACTTACCATAATCTTCCCTCCCGGGTCAAGTCACAAGTGGACAAAGAAGGGTGCCGGCGTGCTCTATACTGGACTGTTGCCACAATTTGATATTAGCCCGTGTATACTTGGTTGGTTGGTTCGGTAAGTTGTACAAATATTTACATATTACTAATTACTACGGCTCCACTAATTTCCCAATTCTAGACGGTCAATGGTTAGGATTTATATATCAATGATATCAAGGCCAATAATGCCCGGCCGGGACACTCGGATCGTCGCCCCGGTGCAACATTGTATTTATAATTGGATAAGATTCGACGAGGAAGGTGCTAGCGCTAGCTGGCTAGCTTGTGCTTGGATTTAGATTAATCAGTAGAAATCAATCATCGTTTACAGATACCGGATGAATGATGGAATGGAGACATTATTTGGCTGGCTAGCTGCAAGGTCTTGCAATTTTCCTTTGAAAAATAAGAAACAGCACTTCTCGGATTACGCGTATGAATGACTGAATGAGTATAAAAGCCGTCGCCATTCTGGTCGAGTCTGTAATATAAGCAGTGTAGTTTATGAGCACAAGGAGTCATGAAGTTCCTTTGTTTTTATTTGTCGAGTGGAGGATTGCCTGCAAGCATTTGAGGTAGTTAATTTAGGTCGATCGATCGATCCGCTTGGCCTCCGTTGTCCAGGTTCAGGTTTATTCTCACTCAGTTTTGGTACTTTCACTCTGCTATTTCGGTTCGGTGAGAGCGAGATTGATCTCCATAAAATGTAATTATTTGCTTCGACCCTGAGCCAGAGTCACGAAGAGGCGGGTTTATGCGTCTGTCTTGGTCATTCCTTCTTTTGCTACTGTTTCGGTAAAAGGAAATCGTTCATGTTCTATGCCAAGGATGAAGTGGAAATGGTAATATATCTTATTTTCGACCTTCTTGAACAAGCTATTAAAGATTGATCCAATTGCTCATGCATATGCTTCCAACCGTTCAGATGGGGTTTAGATTTCGCAATCAGTTCAGTTCTAGACATCTCACCAGTCACGACTCCTACTCCGCCACTCGGAGTTAACAGTTATGTTTTGTACCTGCGAGTACTGTGCCTATCATCGATCCTTTGATGATCCGCAGAACACTATTTCATTTTCAGTTTCTGGAGTCCCGCTCCCTCCACCGCTGGGTGATCCAATCTTCGACTGGGGACATCAGCCTCCATTGTCAAAGCGAGAGTGTGACTGCGACTGTTGTAGATATTATTGTAATTGCTTTTCTTCTTTTTATAAGGAGAACAAAAGGACTGGAATCATGGCCGTAAATGTTTTCGCCACCAATGTTACGTCGGACAACCTCAGCAGACATGACATGCTTCAATGGGTCAACAGTTGTCTCGAATCCAATTTCACAAAAGTTGAAGAACTATCTTCTGGTGCTGCATATTGTCAATTTATGGACATGCTGTTCCCAGGTAACTTTTGCTTAATTTCAATTAATTTGTAAGTGTAAAAATTGTATTCATTCATTCATGCCAGCTCTATTTTGTATGTCATTGTAGGAAGTGTGCCTTTGAAGAAAATCAAGTACCAAACTAAATTGGAACACGAGTTTATCCAGAACTTCAAGCTTTTACAGGCTGCATTCAAGAAGATGGAGGTGGAGAAGGTAACGTGACGCGATTGTGACAGCCATGTTCCTTTTTAGTTGTCGTTGTTGTAAGTTTAGTGGATACATTTGGGTTTTTCCTTTTCCAGATTATTCCGGTTGATAAATTAGTCAAGGGTCGTTTCCAAGATAACTTTGAGTTTGTCCAGTGGTTCAAGAAGTTCTTTGATGCCAACTACAAGGGAGACTCATATGACGCCCTGGAAGCCAGGGGTGGGGTCTCTTTAGGGAATACCGCTGTCGCTGGAAAACCAATGCACAAAGTGGTTCCTGCGGTTGTTTCTCAGATTTCGCGAGCAAAACCTGCGCCGGCACCCGGAGCTGGGAGTAAGTATTTATTTTTATTAAATTAAGTTGGACCTAGCAGTGACAAAGTGCTAATTCTGCTAATTTCCTATTCAATTAATGTAGTTACTCCTCGCGCGGCGAACAACGCAGCCTCCGCAACTGGAACCGGAATGGTAAAGCCGAATCCACCTCGGTCAACTTTTACCTCCAATCTCCGTCAGGCCGTAGATAATTCGTCTCAAGTTGAAGAACTCTCTGCTCAGGTTAGGCTTCTCCTGCCAATCGTATGAAGGAAAATGGAAGTTTTATGTTAATGATAATAATTAATTTTCTTTTAGCTTGCAGAGACAAAGTTGAGTCTCGATGGACTGGAGAAGGAACGAGATTTTTATTTCGGAAAGCTGCGAGATATTGAAGTATATTGCCAAGAGCAGGAGGCAAGCGAGGAAACGCAGGCAGCGTTACAGAGAGTTCTGGATATCTTGTATGCCACTGAGGTAAGCGTAAGTGAATATGTAACGTGAGTTTTAGGTTTACCGTAATTTTAAACTCCTGTATCGTTTATGGGGACACCGTCTAAATACCTTCTTTTTTTTTAAATGCCAACAGGATGGATTTGCTGCCCCAACTGAGGATGGAATTCCAGCAAATGGAGAGGAAGGGGATGCGGAATTGGAGGAGTACTAATAAGCTTTCCACCATACCCTGGAGAATCGACTCTTGACACCACTTAATCAAATTATCAAAAAATTTCTTGCCGATTTCTAATACATTTGCCCATTCCCTCCACATAAATTATTTAATTGCTAGCCTCTATTCAATTCAGATCTGGATCAAAATTAGTAATATTGTCAATTAATTATTTGCTTTTGAAATTCCGGTTGTCCATTCTTTAAGTTTGGTTAAACGTTCGTCGTATAAATGGTAAAATCAAAATGTAAGGGTTTAATGCTTCTTACCAAGCAAACATTTGGACAAAATAAATACATTTAACTCTGTAAAGGGCTCAATTCCAGAAGTACTGTCCAAAGTTGGCAATCGACTAATCGCAATTCCTTCAATTTTCTGCCCATTTCGGGGCGAAACTCCCCGAGGAAGATAAGAGGATGTGAGGAGGGAATCCGCCAATCAACTTTTCTGTTCCACTTTTTGTCTTGTCACAAACAGTCAACCTCAGCTGTTTTACTGTTTTAATTAGTGAGCTTTGTGCCAAGTATGGATTTCCAGGCATCGACAAAACCGTGGGAAGCTGGGGGATCATCATATTATACCTCACAAAGTTCTTCATCTCCCTTTCACACGTAAGCATACAAGTACTTTATAATTCGTTTTTTGAAATGGTAATGCTTACTTTCTCATTCTTACAGGGATAGACTTCACAGCGCTCCAGTTCCGTTCCCAGGTGGCCCAGGCGGGGGTGGTGGTGGTGGCAGTTTCCTGAATTCTTATCCTATGGTAGCTCCGCCAGTCCCACCAAGACCCAACCAAACTCGCCCAATTTACACTGCCTCATCAAATTATTACAATCGGAACATGACGCCGACATACTCCAACAATTACTCCTCGCCTTACTATTATAATGCTAGTCCTTATTCAAGCTTCAACTCTAGATATTCCAATTTTAATCGATTGCCAAGCTATGGACCACTCAACAACGGAGACCAGCAGCCCAGCATTGCCGAATTAGCAGAAGAGTCATCAGCCTCTGCTTTCCATTCAATTGAGTCATTCGTGAATGCTTTTGGATCCATAAGCAGCATGTTGGAATCCACATTCCATGCTGTCTACTCATCATTTCGAGCTGTCGTAGAAGTAGCTGATCATTTGGGACGAGTGAAGCAAGTTTTCCATACTCTGGCAATTTTCCGATTTCTTAGATGGGTCTACAAGAGGATTCTGTATTTGATTGGTTAGCACCATCAAGATTTTTTGCAATTCAGTATATAAACTATAAACTCCTAAATAAGATATAACCTGAATTTTTAATTATAGGAATTTCTAAAATCAAACCGGAGCAAATCGAGTCAGTTTGGAATTCGGTGATCACTGCCGAGAGTGGAAATGGAGCTGATTGGGCGAAGCCGAAGAACAAATCAACATGGCCAATCATTGTGTTCCTTGGGTTCATATTCTCCGGGCCTTACTTAATTTGGAAGTTGATAGGCTCCCTCAATTTAAACAAGAAAGGTGGGTTGGTTTTTTTTTTTAAATACAAAGTCGTTCTTAACATGGCCATGGATCATGGAAGAATCTGGAAATAATTAATCCATTTCTAATTTAGCTCCAAATTGGGCAACGGGTGAAGGGGACCATTTTATTGCAATTCCGGATTTCGACTTTGAACCAGCAAACGACGGAGAGCTGAGGCTGCGAAAAGGAAATCGGATTCGGTTGGCCCCTGCCACTCATCAACCAGAGCACATCAAGGGATGGGTACTGGCATCCGATGGAGCTAAAATTGGATTGGTTCCCGTCAACTACATCAAGGTCATGGGGAAAGGCAACGGAAGTGTTCCGCAGCAGGCTCCAATTGCACGATTTGAATCTCCAAGCGTCATTCCCCATTCCGCACCTCCTCCACATTTTCCAACGATAAGTACCTCGGAGAGTCCTTCAATCTCACGTTCCTCATCCCAGTCAACCCTTAAATGGACAGACACTGCCCTAACCAACGCTACAGAAGAGGTATAAGTCATTCGGAGAAGAATCTCCAGCAGAACGCGATCCTGAATCCTAGTAAGTCACAAACTTCCCTTTCCAGTCACGCATCAGTAATTTAGAATTTGTTGTAATTAGCCAAATAAAAATATAAAACTATAATATAAAGTAAATGAAAGCTGACCAACGGACACCTATGAAGTTGTTTAAGATATCATTTATTCCATCCAAAACAAGGGTAATTAAAATTACAAATACGGCTCTGGGAATTCAAAAGTGACCTGCTTTCCGGTGAGCTTCTTGTACACTGCAGCGAATGTGTCAACCTGTAAAAGAACAAACAGGAATCAGTGCACTGTTGCTAAGATTTTACTTTTTAAACTGTCACGACCCAATAGCATAGGCTGGACTGTTGGGCCCTTTACATTTTTTTTAGATGTAAGTAAATACTAATGCCGGCAACTTTACAAAAAGTGAAGAAGCCAGTTTTGCAGATAAACTAACGTTCCTTTAGCACCTTGTGGATCACTACTTTTATAGTAAAGTGTAATGAACTCGTTGGTGCAACCGCTGCTGCATGACGTTATGAGAGGAAATAAATTATAAGTTTAGGGTGTGTTAGGAAAGAATAATCACCTTGTGTTCAATATTCGTCTGTTGGCTCTTGTCAAGATGGACTTTGATGAGCCGCGCACCGTCAAGCTTAACTCGGATCCTCTTTCCAACAATTTCGGCAGGGTAGACAAGATCCTCCAGAATGTTCTCGTGAACAGCAGTAAGAGTCCGGCTTCGTGGTCTCTTTTGTTTATTCTTGCTCTTCAGCTTCCGGGTTGGTTTAGGAAGCATCCGCCTTTTCGCAAGGAACACAACATACTTCCCAGAGAATTTCTTCTCCAATTCTCTCACGAGCCGGATTTGAAGTTTCTGGAAGTTCTTCAACTGGGGGACTGGGACGAAGATGATGATTGCCTTCTTGCCACCTCCAACATCGACTTCCTTGGCCCCAGAAATGTGCAACTCCCTCAACTGAGCTCGAAGATCGGAATTGAGCTCCAACTCAATCAGAGCCTGGCTGATGCTCTGCTCAAAGGCATCAGGCTGCTCTCCTGGTGGCTTCACGATTTTAGACCCGCTCTGCAACATCCCTGGAAGACAAAGAAAAACGAATTAATTAAGAGTTACAGTCAATATTGGTTCCATTCGACCTACCCGCCTACAAATTTATTACTCTTCCCTCCCCACCCTAAATGTAAATAAATATACTGTCATTCGGACGGCATGGCTCGCTCACGGCCGGTGCTGGGTCCAGCGTATTCTCTCGATATATGCTAAACAAACAAGTGCCTAGTTTCCTGGCGTAGGATTGTTCCAACATTTTTAACCAACTTGAAGTGAGTACAACAACAATTACACAATAGGAGCACCGTAGCTTACATTCGCTATGAAATTTACTACTATAATTTATAATTAATAGTGATAGTTACCAATCAGTCCCCACAAGCCCCATTAATACTTTGCGCGTTCGTAACGCCTGGAGGCATACATACGTGCATACGTACAAGTAGGATAGTTTAATTGATGGTGTACTTACTAGTTTTTCGATTAATTTAATCAGCCAGAAGTTCCGTGACTTGAAGCGAGACTCCTCAAACTGTTTGATGGACCACCACGCACACGGAGGAATTGGATTAAAAAGAGCCGCACAAGTTTTCTCTCTTCTCCACTGCTGTCGCTTTTGGATTGCAGAAGGGATTGACTCAGAATTTACAAACTCCAAACCACACGCGGCTGATGCAAATGAAAGAACTCATTCACATCTTTTGCCAATGCTTTCAAACTGTCGTCCCGAGACCAAGGGATATCCGCCGTGTGATTCAGAATCCGTTCCCATCGGTCTCACTGACGTGCATCGCCTCACATGTCACACCTGACAGACCGGAGGCAGGCAAGAACAATACAATAATGTGTACGAAAGAAAACTTAGAAATTCCTAAAGTTTCTCACTTTTTCAGCGAATCCCACTTCGTATTGTCTTCGACAAAAGAATGTTTTCCTAATTTTCCAAATAATTTCAATTTCTCTTTGTGGTTTTGATTCACGCTCCTTTCCTGGGTTAAACATTAGTTTCCCAATTCAATTGGAATTATCTTTGATGGAAAAATAAAATGGAAGTTCAAAATAATTACATCGTTATTTTAAATTGATTCCGCTCATCGATACACAGTCGTCGAGGTCGAACAGTCGTCGCGACGGTTAGGTTGTGCTGTTGGCTTTCATTGCCCAGAAATGAGAGTCCGAGTCAAGAAGGACAGACAGAGGGAGGGTTGGGACTTTTTACACCGTGGGAGCTTTAAAAGAGCAATTAACGTCAACTAGTTAAATTTTTAAAGAAATCCAATTTCAAAGTGGTTAACTGATTTGTCATTTTATTTCTCATTTTCGCACCGTCCTACCACACACACACACCCGACCGCAGGCCCACGCATTAGAATGTCCGAAGAAAATGGAAACCATGACACGGATTTGGAGGTATGGTGAATTTGTCAGAACCACGAGACCACGACTTATACGCTACGACGGCTACTCAGTTCCCGCTTTTAAATCACTGTTAAATTGAAGGGATGGTTAATAATATAAATTTAGAGCGGCGCTTCGGACCCCCTTCCATTCATGAAGCATTTCAAGCCACCTACCAAACCCAGCGCAGGCAAGTGGAAGCTTGGAACTGAAGATGACGAGGATCTCATTGATGAGGATGAGTTGTTGGACGAAGCGGACTTGAAGAAACCTGATCCTGAATCTTTGAAAGGTTAGGGATTCCTCGGTCTCATGAGATTGCTTAATTCCCGATTGAAATTTTAATCTCATGTTTACAGTTTGCGGAACAACTGGGAAGCGGAAGGCATGTAAGGATTGCTCTTGTGGACTTGCAGAAGAACTCTCTGGGGAACAAAACCCAATTCCAAAAGACTCTTCAGCAGCTAAATCTTCTTGTGGAAGTGTAAGTATTTGCCGGAACTGGGATGGGGCGGATCAATTTTCACCCAAATCGGCTTAGTTAATACTTATAGCCTCTTTCTTTTGATTTTTGTATGTAGTGTTATCTCGGTGACGCATTCCGATGTGCTGGTTGTCCTTATACTGGAACTCCAGCGTTCAAACCTGGAGAAAAGGTTCAACTGTCTGGTGCCATGCTGAACGCTGATGTCTGAACCTTCTTCCTACTCCGCAGACTGGAAACAACGACTATACAAACCGCAGTCATTAATCTATTAATCGGATAAATCAACCCAAATCCAAATGTGCAGTTTGGAATTGAATTTCACGAAATAAACCTTCATTATTCTTCTTTCATTTAGTAAAAATGACCTACTTAATATTCCATCACAGCAGCCGCCCGAATGGATCACCCTTTTAGACCGTCTAATATGTCCGCAGCGGTGAAGGGTGAACCAAACCACCTCGACGATTCCACCAATAAAATGACTGAAAACCCCACGTAATAGCAAATTATCATAAATCATAACCAATAATTGGTAGACTTTTAATGGACAGTTTACAAGCGACGGCGTACTGATTGACCTCAAAACGTGATTATTGAGAATTCCATCCTAAATTCAGTACATGCTAAGTACGAAGTTTAAAAAGTTTGCGTGAAATCGAAATCAAAACAAATTATTATTTCCGAGACATTGTTCCTGTGTGAGTGAAGTAAATCTTCTTATACGGGGCTACCAGCTCCCAGTTGCAGTGGTGTTGTGTAAGTGTAGTGAATGAGTGTTGACCCTTTAATTTCAATCATTCCGGATGATTTAGCAGTCCAAGAAGTTGGCGGCCATGAGCAGTTCCAAGGCGATTTCTGGAGCAATGGGAAACTCTGGGATCTCAGTGGAGCTGTTGGTGAAGCGAACTTTGTATGTGAAGAACATACAAACCTTCTGAAGGACGTGTGATCTGGAGAAACAAAATGAGAACATAAGGATTCAGGAACTATAGCTTAATACTCTCCATATAAGTGTCTAGCATCTAAACGCTAAAGCATCTCAACCTTAATCCAACTTGTTGACTTACGGAATTTCACGAAAATTGACTTCGTTAGTTTCATTTTCAGCAAATTGTCCTGGTCCGCTCAACATGGCTTTGATAGTACCGGACGTGAGAGCATGTTCTCGCTTGACAATGAATTCATGCCCATCAGATGAAATCAGCTTCACATACATGGCATCGGGTCCCTCGCATCCTCCGTAGAGTTTGCTAAGATCCTCATCCGTCTGAAAAAGTACAAGTCAGAACTTACTTGAATGATCCATCATATAGTCATACGCGAATTTAACAACGTTGTGCTTGTGCAATTAAAAATTTACTAACTAAGCTGCGGAAGCGGATGTTACAAATAAAGTAAACAGAACAGGAACAGACAACAGAGCCAAAGTAAAAACTAAGCTTCGGATTTACTTTTTTTTTACAGTGACAGTATGTGTATTGTATAGTTGGCAATAAATTAGGACTTACAAGTGACTTGTCTTCCATGTTGACATCTCCAGTGCCACTCATCGTTGATGAGGTCCCGTCTGGGATGGGTGGTGTGCGGCTAGTCTTCTCTTTACCTAATTCGAGCAATTAATTGATTAAAATTTAAGAAATTCAGAAATTGTTATCAAACTACTTTTTGATTTCAATGACGGAACTGTCAAAAACACCTCACCCTACACGTCCCCAATTCAGGGCAGAAAACGGTCCAAGGCTTTTCCACATTGAAACGAAACTGCGCAAACTTTTCCGCCCAACTGCGGATCTTTACTGTACTTGTCGTGATAACCTGAAATTCGAAATTTAAAATTTCCCGCCAAAGTTTAAAATACAAAACTTAGGAGTTGCACACTCTACTACAAGGGGAACAAGGGTGCAAGGGCTGAATGTGGCATACAAAATCATTGATTTGTTCAGAAAATATGACCAATTAGGTTCAAAGGTCAAGTTCGTCGGTTTAGAAAACTGATTAATTTAAAGGTGAATTCAAAATGTACAAAACTAACCGAATTCCTTCAGTTTCATTCTCACTCTTTTAATAATTTCATTAGAAAACGTTGCACGACACAACCAGACAACCTTGCCCTTGCCCCAAACCCTGGGAGTAGGCGCCTGCTCTCTCCTTGTAATCAGCATTTCTTTTGGGATGATAAAACGGCGGAAAGTGTTCGCTCTCTCACTCGGTTGGTTGGCAAAGAAAAGGTAAACGTAAAATAACTTT
>Ga0194135_10003040_pt1 | contig 10228 bp, 6 predicted proteins | sample LitLau_LLRF_2013_FD_134024 | JGI IMG/M metagenome (GOLD analysis project Ga0194135, IMG submission 134024) | Freshwater sediment microbial communities in response to fracking from North America - Little Laurel Run_MetaG_LLRF_2013 (version 2) | ecosystem: Environmental > Aquatic > Freshwater >... | reverse complement strand
GTTGGGTATGTTAAAATTTAAAGCTGCATGGGCATGGGTGGGTTTTTGAAAGAGCTGCCCATGCACATCTCTAATATAGCAACTATCAAGGCATCTTATTTTCAAATGTTTACATAAACAAAACAAAAACGCAGGTGCGCTCTCTTGCTTACTTGCCGTCAACACCTTTTTGCATCAGTTCTTTCCATTTGTTTTCGTAATCGTTCATCGTCTTTTCTGCTTTTTCTGCAGCTGTTGTTTTTAACTTCCGAATTTTTTTGTCATATCCGTTTTGGCCTGTTGAAGGTAATTTTTTGTGAACTTCCACAGGAATGCTAAGGGTTCCCATTTGGTTTTTTAGGTCTGCATCCAGTTGTCTCAATTTTTTATTTTCTATACCTCTCAGTAGGTTTAATTCTTTACTTTTTGTACGTTGTTTTGCAGATTGTTCACCTATTATGTAAGGAATAGTTTGTTTTAGATTAATTACTTCATTGAATTCTTATTATTAAATCTTAAAGTCATTTACATAAAATATGTGTACCTCTGGAAACCTTATTATTAAGGGCTTGTTTTAGGCGTTTTAGATTTTTTTCTATCTTATTCCGTTCGTCTACGATGTTCTTAATTATTGGTGGTAAGTTGACCGCGTTCTTATAAATATAATTTAAAATAGCATAAGGAGGAATATGGTCGGATTCGATCAGTCCTGATCTTGAAACGGTTTTTGAATTTTCACTGTAAGTTCTTCCATGACCTAGTGCAGCCTGAAAAACTCCAGGACTTTTCGTAATCATCTCTTTCAAAATCTTAGGATCTTCAACCCCTCCCAAGATTTCGAGGCCATTTGAATAAGAAAATATTACAAACGTAATCAAGATGACACACAATGGGAGGCGCATTTTGTGTGGATAATCTGTTCCAATTGAAGTAAATACACTTGGATTACAAATTATTTACACATTACTACAGTACAGTAATATAGGAAAGTAAAAAACAGTTACTTACTTAAAAAAGACTCATCTGCAACAGAATTTCTCACAGTCAGTGCGAGTCCAAAATGAAGGTTACAACTTACAACTTACAACAACAAATTGTTGGTCATCTTGTAGATCATGGCAACTTTTTATCAGACAGTCCAGGAAGTTTTTCAATCTTGCAGCTGGAACTGGTATGGATATCAATGTTTTCTATATTTAGAAATGAATTTCCTATCCTTTTTCTTGCAAAAATAAACTGTATTTTACTAATCAATAGTGTGAAGTTTTTCAATCTAAATTATTCAATTTTGAGAAGAAGTGTGTTCATTTAAATAAGTATTTTGTGCTTATTTACCATTATACTATTTAGTTTCGTTATATTCTTGATCACAGTGTTATTATTCACCTGTAAGAAGTTATGCTATTTTCTCCTTGTCGTAGTCTTAAGAATCTAATTGTTCCTTTAAGAAATGGAGCTCAATTCCTGTGAAAAAGCCACGATAGTGGTGGAAGTGCAATTGTATTCTTTGAAAAACATCTAACTAACAGTTTCAACATGGGCTAAAGTTTTTGGATTATAACCTGAACAAATGCATAATTACAATACAACGACGGAATCTAGTTGCATTCCTTTTAATTAATCCTTACTTGTTTTCTCTCGCTGTGACAGGCATCTGGATAATCTTGTCTTTTTTCCCCAAAAATCCTTGTCCATTTTGCCAAGTAGTTCATATCATTTAATGTTAAAAGGCTAATTAAAATCGTGCACAAGGATAGGAGTTGAAAGAAATAACGTAACTAAATAACCTCAGATATGAAACTTCGTTTTTACAAGTTGGTGCATCAAATCTTAAAACTTTATTATGCAACTTGAATCCTACTACAACTTCAAATACAATGGTCTTTTGACCATGGAACAGTGAATACTTGATTAGGATCTGCATTCAAATATTTTTTATATTTTATCTGAGCTGGTAACTGTGATGGATAATTTCTATTCCACTTTTTCGAATTCGATACTAGTTCGTGCTTTATTTGTGCAACATGTCTAGATAATAACTTTTCTGCATGAATGTATTAAGTGAATACAAAACTCAATGTTGATTCCAATAAGATAAAAAAGTTTACGATGCAGTTGAAAAAGTAATTCTTGGATGCATCAAAAATGGAAGGTTTTTAGCCGTTTATGGTATTGCACAGTGCTACTAATCAATTCTACTTATTGTATGAGTGCAATGATGACTTTGTATGTTTTCAAAACACGATTAACTATTTAAAAAGCTACTGTGGCTATTGTTTTGTTTGCTGTATGAGATCAGAAGGAGTTTAAAGTGGTTTAAAATTTTGTCGTGCAAATGTTGTTTGTTATCATAAATTCAACTATTTGGGGACTTGGGGTCCAATCAGTCAAAACATCACAATGAATGTTGTATTCAACTTATAAGAACTATAATACACGTATACATGTCTCAGTCTTGTTGGGGGAAGCTGCGATAAAGGTCATTGTAAGCTCTATCAGTAAAATGATAAATTGAAATGATAAAATGCACTTAAAACCGATCTCTTAAACCGAGAATTCGGATCAGTATATCGGGTTTTTTCAAAATTTAATGACTTCACAGCTTCATCAGCTATTTCTAAACATGATGCAAGGCTTCAATAACACAAATATTATTAGTATCAAAAAGAGTGTTGTACAGCACACATTACTTACATTTTACTAGGTGTTGCTACAACTGCCTGGTATTTGATGATAGACTGCGATACTTTGTTTTAAATTTCTTCAATCACTTTTTGATTTAACATGAAAAAACTCAAAAGGAAAGAATTTCGTAATCAGAATAAAGACATATGAATGTATTTTTGAAAAACCACTATCCAAACATGTACGTCTCTCCTGAAGTGAAAAGTTAAACTGACTAAGCTTACTAATTCGAGTGCGCAATACTTCTAAGACTTTGTACAATGTGTACTTTGTGCCATATGTTTTTTTATAAGTCTGCCACGTTCTTATCACTCCCGTGCTTTACTAAGAAGTGAATGAGATCATCGCAGGATTTGTAATCCGATATATCTGCTTGAATGAAACGAGTCTTACAGTGATAAGGTTGGTGTGCTCTGCTACAAGCAAATTAAATTAGTTGAAGAATGCAAACTACACAACTCCTTAACTTCAGTTGCAATTGTATGTCTTAAACTGATACACATCATCATTAATTGAGTGTCTGATGAATTCTCTCAATTTAATTGCTCCCTTTCTTTTCAATTCATGAACAGCTCATCCTCGAATGAATAGATCTTGTCAGTCATTACATTACAACGCATTTGGTCCTGTGGACAATTGAGTATTTTATATTGTTTAAGATACTTTAAGATCTTTTGTGTGCCTAATGAATGTAGTAAAGTATGAATGTGGATTAATAAATAGGAGATTGTAAAGGATGTATTCTTTCAGCAAGTTACAATGAAGAATTTAAAGTTTTTTTAAAATATATCCATAAACCTTGAAATATTATCTCCGTTATTTCTGCAGTTTTGTTAAGAGAGTAGATGCAACTCAGCAGAGCAATTAAGAACCACAGATAGCTTGCTTTTAAGTCCTATCTTTTATATCTTCATCATACAATAAAACATACTACTATCATTTCAACATATATCCAACTAGAATTCTTATGATGACATTGTGTATTTGAAGATTTCTGTATCAGACTTGTGTTATTATGTAAAGTCCTCATTGTTAGTATATTACACTGTATAATGCCACCACTTCTTTCCTTCTCTCGTTACTTTTAAAATCAGAGTTATCATGAGTTATGAGATTTATGAGGTTTTGGTTTTGAACAATAAAAGGATTATGGGATGTAAATGAGTTGCTTTATTAGGGAACAAGAGAGAGCATGTAATACAAATAGAGCTTAATTTTACATAGCTCACTCTTCACAATACAGTCACACTTCACAATAGCTGATCTTGCCAGCTAACTTCCCTCGTATAATAACTACTCGCATGGCTGAAACTATGGTTGCTCTGTGTATCGATACACACCATAACTTAAGAGTTTGAGTTTGAATTAAGATCTGTTCTTGTAGAAATAAAACGCTCATGTGCTATTATTAATGAATATTAAGCATGTTATTCAAAACTTTGGTTCCAAAGACATCTAATTCGAGTTAAGATTCGTACATACATTCGAATTTACTTACTTATTATTAACAGCAACGTACTGCAAAGATTTAAAATATTCTTCATGATACATGGAATAAATATTAAATGTATAAAGTACGGCTTGCTATTTGCGAAGTTGGCTCAATGCATGCAAGCATTACTAACTAGCACATGACTCAAATATCCCGAATTAACGAAAACATTAGTCAATGAGTTTTGGATTTACACAACCTATTCACGTCATTATGTTATGATTGTCGTTATAATGTATGCATTAAATTGACGTCTTGTTACAAAATGTAAGATTACTGGTACCCCAAATTTCATCACCATGCAGCAACTGTTTCCGTTGCTAGTATAAAATAAAAGGTATAATATCCTATACAGTAAGTCTACTTTCAACAGCTACTCTGATATTCGATTTATAGCTATGATTTGCAATTTGCTATTTACATTTCTATTTTATTCCCCATTGGAGGTAATTGTATACTCTCAATAAGAGTTCCCCCCAAACCAAACTACAAATAAATAAGCATCATGCAGGGTTTTACATTGTTTGCGTATTTCTTTACTCCTCGACGATGTGAGCTTTACAATCCCGGGTAAAATACTTTAGTTGAAGAAGCTAATGCTTATAATAACACCATTAGAAACATGCAAATATAAGAATAAGAAATAAACTAGTGACTCGAAACAACTGCTTAACATAAGCACGAGATCACTTGTTGATTCCTCTGCAACAATTCTACTGCGTGCAACTAGATATATTACATGATGTTGATTCAGTGGTTATACTGTCTGTGATGGAAGTTTTCATAATAACATACGGGACACTTACTACCCCGGAAGAGTAAGAACAAATTTTGATGACAGTCCGTGGGTATAAATAAGAGGGAAATTGCCATTCATTCAGTATGTGACTGTATGACCCATATGGTAATACGTTTCATTTTGGAGTGGTAACTCTTCAGGTTCGATCCTCATCATGTGCAAGATTCTTTTTGCATATTTAATAATTTTACTAGGAATTTCAAAGCTAATTCAAAGAAAATTATCGAATACACAAGATCTAACTAGTTCATTTCTCACTATTTTGTACTACGAAAAGACCCTATATAGTGAGTCATGAACAAATTGTGATTTATCATCTGCTATTAAAACCTGTATACAAACATCACATATCAACAAGAACTCTGAAAGCTGGAATTATAATTAAATCTCTTCTGCCCAATAAAACAGCTGCAGTTTTAGCCCAGGTAATTTTTTTACACGAAGGAATCAAAATTCAGTTCCTTCGGAGGATTTCTCCAAATCCAGAGTTAAACGAAAGGCATTCCTAAGAATCAGATTTAGATCTCATAAGGCGTACATAGTTCTCCATAATACCAGTTGAAACAGTTACGAATAATATTTCATTTAAACCTTACTGTTGAATGTAATCTCTGACATCATGACCGTTTTGAGCTCATGACGAGCAGCCAAGTCTGCCATTGCCATTGCGTTCTCAGGGGTCACACTCTTAATGAAATTTTTGTCACAAGCGTTTTCAATGAACTCACATTCTACTACAAAGTCACATTTAAAAATCCCATCGACGAAAACAGTTAAAACTTTTTATTATTGTACCATAGACTAAAGAATAAATTATGAATATTATTGTATCAAACCTTTTCTGCTGCTTACACTAAGCTAGGGATGCAGCTTTTCCAAGACTGGTCTTTAAATCCTCCGCAGTACAAGAAGGATAGAAAATGTTCCATGGTTGTTCCTCTGATATATTCAATGACGACGGTTCCCTCAATCTTTTCTTTCATGATACTTCGAAACATTACACGGAACACTTCACTGCGAGCTAATTAGGTTAAACGAAATAAAAAAATTGATATACAGTACGTCTGCTATTCTTAGCTGTGTAATTGAAAGTTGCAGTTCTAACTTATAATTTTCGTAAATACGTCAAAGAATGGCTTTATGACAAAAAATGTCCTTTCCTCTCCAAGAACGACTTTTACAATAATATTTGGCGTAGAATACTCATTTAGGATGGCTTTAAAATCATTTAAAGCTTGGAATTGAAAGCAATCGACTTCCATTCCTTCCGTGCCCTTCTTTTGGGAGTCTAGGTCCGCTACTGGCTTATTGAGAGATTCCTTTGTGGGGTTGCAATAAATAATCATTTTGATTCGGTCAATTTCTTTCAGGAACGATTTCCCAGTATTGATCAGGTATCTTTGTTGCAAAATATCGACTTCTGCAAATTTAGTCTCTACTTGTGACCCTGGAAAGAAAAAGCAGAATTTACAGCTTTTCCTTGTCCAATCTTCAGATCACAAACCCGCAAATTAATGCTTGAATAAGATGGGAAACTTCCTTGTAAGGAAATCTCAAGCATTATTGTCTGTGAATTCCCCATTGCCAAAGTAGCTCTCGCCATAATCTGCAATGAAGAATTTCAATAAAAGTATAAAAGTATTTAGCTGAGAATAAAATAAGTAAACATTTTACATCCAAGCAATAAATTAAACTTTGAAATGTCATACCGTTTCGTTTGATGCATCATGGAGGTGAAATGTTGCAGATTTAGTTACCTGGAAAACGGAAATATGAAATGAGTTTTTATTCGCGAAATTACATTGTATTTAATTCAGGTAACTCACTGAGAAAAAATAAAGTGGTGGTGAGAGTGGTGGATAAAAGGGCCTAAATCGACAATCTTCTCAACTCAGATTTCGAAATTCAAGGACGCTACCATTGCTTGATTGGTAATTAATACTAATTAATGAGCAAAATTGGAAAGAAGTAGGAAAGGTTTACTTCTTAAAATACTGCTAAATTCAATCACAACCGAAATGAACAAGTCACTTGACACAACTAGCAAGTATTGTAAGATTGTGTTGATTCCTCAGCAATAATTCAACTGGGTAAATAACTACACTAAAGACGAAACACTATACATAACTGATATACTCACTTAGTCTGTCTGTGATGGAAGTTAGTTAAATAACATGGAAGCAAATTCTTCTAGAAGCTCTTGTAGTTATTTTATGCAAACCTTATTCTTTTAGAGAGCCACAATATACAGAACCACAAATATACATACTGATGCAGCTTATTATTTTCTCAAGAAAGAGACTGATCTTTGAACTGCAATAAAAAATAATGTGCATAAGTATTTAGCTTTAGCTGTAACGTTAACTTGAATTGGTGTTACGTTTCTAGTTGTGGTAATACTTCTCTGTTACGTTTAGAATGAATCATCATCTGCTTTACTTCGCACAATTTAATCTTTTGTTACTCTTTCAACGGCTGAAATTGCTCCTACATATATTACCTAATGTAGACATAAAAATCACCTAATTACTTCAGCTTCTTACAAACATTTAAGTTTAAAGATTTCCTTTCCCGGGAACGGTATGAAACCAGTTGTTTTCTTTATAACGTGAAAGATCTTATTAAAATAGGTAAAGCTTAAGAACAAGAAGAGGCGCAAGGCATTTACGATTCCAATCCAAGCAATCGCATGAAATTAAAGACTGATTCTGATAGTAAGTAAAGAAGACACCTAGCCTAACAAAAACATTTTCTAAACTCACACTGTAAGTGAGATCATTCAAGTTACAATTAATACAGTGCTTTCCATACTGAATATCCTGGAGAGCCAATCAAAAATAATATATCTTCCTTCAGACTTGCTAAACTGCCCCCATCTGAAGAATTGCCCTTGCTCACATCGTTTGTATGGCTAACAGTCCTAGGAATATATGTATCTGAGTTTGGTATCAGTATATTTTTGGTTGGATTGTACCAGATGCTTCCACGTTGAAGGCTCATTGCGAATCGTTTTAAAGATTCTACTCCATAGATCGTCCCATGTATATCAAGGGTCCCATCTGACCGTAGAATGCTTTCTGAGTGATATGATAGTTCATTAGCTAATTTTTCTTCTTCTAGGGACAAGCCTTCGTAACAACGTATATCCATACCGTTACTCTTTCGATTTTGTATGCATCTGAACTCTTTTGTCACTGTTAGCTTCCAATCATCATCAGTAGCCTCTAATTTCTAATTTGGAAATAATTTAAGAACGATTTACGATTAAAGTATTATTTTCGTAATTATTATGGTAAAATGTAAGTATAATTACACATCAACAAATTCATTACCTCCGAGTTGGCCAGATTTGCCCTTCTCAGTAGTTGTAACACGAGTGTGTTTCCAGTGGAGTCTAAAACTATTTTGAATTCTTCGAACTGCCTATCAGTCCACTTATTCAAGAGAGTTAAGTACAGGTAAGAATTTTTCTTCGCCGTAGTGCCAGCTTGATCCTAGTATTCAATAGTTTGTTGGTTAATAAAACATTGCAATTGCATGGTTTTAAATAAAATACTCATAATTGTACGAGACTTTAGAACCGCGGGACGGGTATAAACACTTCGATATACTTTGGATACACAACTTATTTATTTTATAAAAGTTAGCTTGTAACTACTCAAGCATACAGCTACACCTTTAAAATATTGATATATTCAGTAGGACGTAGGACCATAAACATTAGAAGTTTAGTACCGAAAGGCTACTCTGATAATAGATCCTCCAGTCTGTTGAGTCAAACTACATAACTCAGCCTCAGAGACAGGACGAGTGACTTTACCCCAAATACTTAAAAAAAACGACTTACTAAAATTTCCATTTCTTCTCGAGTTATAAGGTTTCTTGAATGCAGTTGAACAGCAAAATACTGGTCACAAAATGTGGATTCGGTTAGTTGTTGAATGTGTTTCCTCACAAATTCCTTGAATCCTGCCATCGGTGTTGATGGAAATTGATAATATAGTATTGTTGCAAACTGGAAAGTTGTGAGCTTTAACGTCCAGATATCAATTTTTTGTTAATTTGTACTACCTACATTGTCAATAATCTATGTAATATAGGTACTACTTTTTTATTACTCACATTGACCAGCATGTCAAATTTTACCACCCAAATATCATGAACATACTCTTGAGTAGTAATTTGCATGCTGAATCTGACCATTATTGCTGTAAGGTGGTACAATAAAATGAAACATAGGTACATTATCTAAAATATTGATAACATTAAAAAAATCACATATCTTTCGATGTGGAAACTTATGAATCATTGGCTTCACTGGTTCTCACTTGCCTTATCACTTTTTATCAAACTTGATACTGAGTTTATAATCTTTCAACCGGCCAAAATTCGCACACACGTAGTTAAACTACGAGCGTTTCCAATTCTTTTATCCAGGCGAAATACAGATCCTATACACCGTGCTAAAGTGCTAATACTAAAGGTGTTTGTAGTTGATTGGAACGATGTTCTACGGGAATTTTTCGACAAACGGTGTGCTGCCAGAATTCACTGTTCTTTACATCCAAAGCTCAAGAAAATTTTGCATGACATTTCGTTGCCTGAAACTTTCAGTTCCTTAACAAATTCCTGAAAACCCCACCTGGTTGCGAAGAACCCTAAATTAATTTTTCCAAGCATAAAATTACATCTGGTGCTTTAAAGGAGTACATATTAGTATGAATACGCGATACCTAGCCCAGCTTATTATTCCCCCAACGGTAAATGATTCAAAAATAGTCAATTTTGAGTGCAAAATATTCAGTCAATGAATACATTTTTTAAAGAAAATATGACATGTGAACAACTACTCCAGAAATCTTCGAAATCGAGTTAGAATTGTCGAGAAGGCAGGCATAGGAAATTTTTCCTTAAAAACGCATTTGGAAAACCTAAAATGGGGGGTGGTGCCTAGTGACCCCCATAATGACCCCTTAATGTATCAACTGAAAAAACTCAAGGATCTTTCTACACTCAAAAACGCATGCACTTCTCATTCTATCCGGTTTACTCACTAGAAAAGTAAATCTGGCCATGTACCCTGAAAGTCCGTTCCAATCAACTACAAACCCCCTTCTGTACATCTGTATTCATCTATGGATATAATTGACCAGTGGCTCGTTCCACGACCAACTTTTCCTTGACGACTTGACAATTTGACATAGAAACAAGATGAAAAGCGTTTCACGAGTGACAAATGCAAAGTGAAAATTGCAAATGAAAAGCGGCAAAGT
>Ga0194135_10003039_pt1 | contig 10231 bp, 5 predicted proteins | sample LitLau_LLRF_2013_FD_134024 | JGI IMG/M metagenome (GOLD analysis project Ga0194135, IMG submission 134024) | Freshwater sediment microbial communities in response to fracking from North America - Little Laurel Run_MetaG_LLRF_2013 (version 2) | ecosystem: Environmental > Aquatic > Freshwater >... | reverse complement strand
GACCTCAGGCAGTGAGCTCTGTCCCTTATGCTGTCTGAAAAGTTATTTTTGTTTCTGGGTCATATTCTCGCAGTCCAGTGAATTATCTTTGTATTATTATCATACTGCAACCGATTACTTCAACTTGGATAAATCTTTGAGATACCAAACTAATGTCAGTAGATTCTATTTGGCATGAATGAAGCCTGGGTATATGGGCTGGGCAGGTTGGTTTCCTGGGTTCGATTCATATGAAATTATATGATTCCTCATAGAAAGAGAAGAAAAAGACTCATATATTTTTGGAAGACGCCTTATCAGTCCTCTAAGAGGAACTTTGCATAACCTGCTTATCGCCGCATGTTCAGAGAGAGAAAGTACTGGAAAATAAAGGAACGGAAAGAATTTTTTGTTCTAAATCCTCTTGGTTTTTCTATTTCCCTTATCTTCAGAGATACGGTGGGTTGTTTAATGTTGGATGTAGACTTTTGTGTTGTGAAGAGGTCTGAAAAGGAAGGAAAGAATAATTTGGCCCAGGTGTTTGCGTCATATGGGACTTTCTCTTTATTCCCAACCTACTTTACAGATAAGTGTCTACCACTTCTCTAGTAGTACGGAGAAGGAGCAAGTCCTTCTTCTTCGTCTTCTGTTGTGTGTAGAATTCCAGGGGTCTTGTCTAAAGACATACTCACAGAGTCATGAACTAAAAATCCCCTTCTTCATATTATTGGAACTGGATAGTTTCTTTCTTCTTTTACACAACATTATTTCTTTGAGACGCGAGTTCCGGCAGTTTTCTCCCTTTATACTTTCTCTTTCCTCAGACATGATAATTATTTACCAATTTCTTTTCAATCAATTGGTGTTCAATTTACATCACAGAGAAGACCGTTGAAGCTGATCCGAAGAAGTTGGAATGAAAAGACGTAGGTAATTTCCCATACATCCTCTCTGGGGAAAATACGATGTTGTTTCTGCAACTATTTCAGAGATGAAGAACACTTATGTATGTGAGCATAAGGAGGTTGGTGAGGATTAAAATCCCACATCAGAGATCAACTCTTTGAGTCTCTCTGTGTGAAGCTTGCTTGGTGGAGCCTTCCGGTCGAGTCTCAAAGAAAAATCGACTGCCATTATGGACGCCCTCCGACTGGTAATTTATCTTTTATTCTCTTCCTTTCTCCTTGTGAAAGCCGTCTACGTCTTCCTATTTTTCTTACGACCGGCTTTCCCTCCTTGCCTTCTCAAAAGCAACTCCATATCCGCGAGTCTCCTTGCATGACTTTTCGAACTGATAGCACACACACCACCACAGAGCTTCAAAACTGATGATGATGATGGTAGGTGATGTGTGTGTACCTACACATTTGCACCACATACAAGACAGTCTCGTTGCTTTCACTCTCGCCAGTTGAACGATCATCATATCTAAAACTAGGACTCCGAGGTAGGAAAGATCATGTGAAGCAGGTAAGGATGAGGTAGGTAGTAGTAGGGGCACATCAAAGTAACTACGATGCAAGTAGTTGGAAGTATACATTACGACGAACGGAGAGGGAAGTGTAGCAAAGCAGGAACTTGTTTTTTGTATTGTGTGTCACTACCACCACCATAAGAGAGAAAGTGACTGACTAGAAAGTATAAGTAGCAGGAAAGATCGAATTGTGATCAAACCCTTCTCCCTCATATTATTATACAGCTTAGTTGTCTGAATGCGTTAGTCTAGAGAGACGACCACCCTTGAATTGTCCTCGGGTTTTTATCTGCCAACGACATGTACATATCTCAGAGGCCTATCTATCCTCGTTGTCGTTATCCGTTTTCTTCCTCTCCGACTGAGCCATCAAAGAAAAAGCTGTGTGTGTGTATGTGCAGCAGCATCAGTGAAGATCCGTACTACCAGTCAAACTATAGCTGAACATTGAACACCTTTCAATCTTGAGAGAGGAGAGAGAGAGTTGTGTGATGAGGGACATAGTCTGAGAAAGCAAAGAAGACCTTTCCCTCTGGTGCTGCTGCTTGCCACACAACTATTGACTATCATCATCATCATGAACTGTTGAAAGCTTTAGGAAAATGGAGCTCGTTTTAGATAGGAAAAGAAATGAACTTAATGGGCTGTAAGTTCTGCGCCATCTTTGATAAGTGCTACCCAAGATTTGGATGACGGCAATAGGATAAATTCCTTAGTCAACATTAGTTTTTAGGTTCAATACCTTCGTACTTTCTCCAGGGAGCGAGCGTGACATGCCCTAATATTATGCGTTCGTCTGCTGAACGTAGAAAGCTTTATGTACTTTTACAATTCGCCTTCAGTGTAAAGTAAGATTTTATGATCTCGCCAAACCACTATACAACTGCTGCTGCGGCTTCCTCAACCTCAATGACTTCGATATCATCCTATGCTCTTCTAGAACTTCACACACATGCACACACACACACACACTCCTCACTTGTCTCTTTGATCTCATCATTTGAAGTCAATAATTGCAGATTCTTTTGCACTTATTTCTATTAAAGATTCTTCAACTGTGCCTCCTTCCTACCACCGCACAGCTTGAGTAGTAGTAGCTAAAAATATACAAAGAAAGTCTATAGTCACTCTTTGCCTTATACACTAAAAATATATAATAAAGACACGTATACCGCTTAATATCTGCAGATACCTAAAGCAACCTCAGGCTTGCAGTCGAGGATTGAATTTGCATAGATATAAAATATTCTCTGTAGTCCGTACAAAGTTTGGGATTTCGCAGAGCGACTCCCTTAACACGTAGGATTCTGAATGAAGGAGAAAGTTGCTACGTAGTACGTAGTAGTAGAGTTTGGTAGTAGTATTTGTTTGTGTACAATTTTTATGGTTGAGTGAAAGTAACTGGTAGATCGGTTTGATAGAAAGGAGGAAGTATAAAAGTTGCAGGCAATAGTTGATGATATAGAAGAGTAGTGTATATATGTGTGTGGAACTGTATACGAGAGAGAGAGAGAGACGAATATGGGTGTGGATGTTGAGTGTATATTAGAAGAAAAAGCAATGATGTGAAAACGTAGATAAATCTAAGAGAAAAGTCTCGATACTGACGCTCAAATTAAGTAGATGGAAAGTTTGTGTTGGGCCAAGAGTAATTCAGTGACTTCGTGCTTGTCATGTACTAATGTTCCCTTCAATTAAACCAAATCTTCAGCATCCCACTTCTACTTCTGTTCTTTACGACCTCACCCAATATTCCAGAACAGATTGAACTACTCCTTTTCCTACTCTACCACACATAGACTTCACAACCACCACCACCACCACCAACTCTACACTACGAGAATCTACTACTACTGCTACTACTACTAGCTCTACCACTATTACTACTCCTTTTAATGCTTTACTGTATAAATTTAACTAACGAACAAAGATCATAACTTCTTTTACTTTCCTAATCTCAACTTTCTATACATTCGGAACAATATTGAATTCTTTCTTCTCTCTCCCTTTCTCCTCGTGGTGTCGCAATAAAACTTTTCTCAAACATTAAAACTGTTTTCACTTCGTCAAACCAAGCTCAACCGTAAAAATATATATTGTGACTTTTCCAACTAAACTTAGGGGAATTCTGCTCGTTCCAGTATGCAGTAGACGAAGTGGAAAGAAAAATAAACATACTTTTTTGCTAGGGTAGCTTTCTTTAATGAATACAGCAGGCTCATTGGTAAAGATGTCACAGTAATGACTCACGCTGTTATTTAAACTTCTTCAACGTTCTTTTCTTTCTCCTTGGCATGGATTTCTAACCTTGTATACTACAGAATTCCAACGTTGGTTTAATTGTAATGAAGGGGCCAAACCGTTTTTATTTCTTACTATAAATAATATAACTTATTCGTACTACTATATTGTTTACAAGAACACTATGAGAAAACTTTGGAAAGCATTAAGTACACCTTAAAGAACAATAAGATGTTTCTTTGATGATAAAATATTGGATGCATATAGTGATAGCTAGTGAAAGTATTGGAATCATTATCTTAGCCTATCATTAAGGAAATTCTTGTAAGAATAGGGATTTGGTGATCATAAGGATTTCATATGGAGCTTTGTTCATTGGTGCACTCACGAATAAATGTATATTTTTATTCAGGATGAAGCAGAGAAGCGAGTGCAATCAGGAGAGAGAAGGACAGAAGGAACGGGTAATATTCAAAGGGAGCCCAGCATTATAATCATCATTGCCATAAAGAGGGAAAAGGCGATTGGTAAGTCAGTATCAGGAGAGAGAGATGATTTTCGAGAGACTATCGGAGTTTCTCTTGCCTTGTATACGGTTCAGTAAATCTTGGCTGGTTTATTTGGTTCAGTGCTTCAGTCCAAGATGTACAGTTGGTGAGACTTGGACTAACTGCTTACGCTGTTACTGCCATTTACCATTATTGCAGTTTAGTAGACGAAAAGCCAGAGAGAGAGAGGCATTTCAAGGGAGAGAAAATAACAAGTAAGCGATCCCTTTTCCAATTTCAAGTCATTCTCAGCAGAATGAATGCGGATACCTTTGTGAATGAATGAATCGAACTGACAAGGGTTGCTTTGCCCACGTTCTCCCTCTTCTAGTAAAGTTACTTTCTCCATTACTACTTTACTACACACACACACACACACACACTTGGCTCATAATACGGCAGGGTTTTATATTATCTCCATTTTAGTATGCCTGGATGAAGCCCTCCTCTTCATCTCATTCCCTCATCCCTATTATCTTTCTATGTATACCTTTCTTCATTCACCCTAACTACTTTTAATGATACACAAGACCAAATGGTGGTGCACAAGATTTATCCTTACTTACATGGGTGGATATGTATGGCATTACGCTCCCGTTACATAATCAATATCAAACCAATTCACCAAACTACCCTCTCGCCAACAACTCTCGGTCACAAACTCCTACGAATCACAAGCTTTGCTTTGTCAGCAATACTACTACTACACACGACAGCCAATGCGACAATGAAAATCGACGAACGAGAGAGGGGGAAACGGATTGAGTGTGGAACTTGACCTCGAACAAAATATGCTTCCTAGCAAAATAAAACATCTTGTCTGTCCCTACTCAGCCCAATTAATTGTCGTGGTCTGCTCAAAGCTCAAAGCATTCGTGTGCAATTGACTGAATCCACTTAATCCTCGGGTTAATAAGATTCACTGACCAAAGAGTGAGAGAAACAACCCTACATCTACACAACTTCCACACCATTCCATTCACCCGATTGGTCAGGCGGAAACATCTTCACTGGATTCGCATTCTCTGACGACGTGATGATCACCAGATAAACAATAGAGTGAGCTATCAATCCTTTCGCTGGGCTACTCATCCACTGCTGCGGGTACTCTTTAATGCAATCGTCCGTATTTTGAACCAGTCTACGGCTAGCTTGTAAAATCGAGTGGATTCAATTGACAGAGTATCAACAGTAAGCTTGACATGGGACATTCCACATTTATAGATTTGTTCATATAATACATACGATATGGAAGGTATTAAAACAGAAGTTTCAAAGGTTGTATACAAAGGATGCGTGAGTCTTACTGACGATGTGAGCAAGAGGCAGTGTATGGGGAAATAACCAAGTGAACTTTCCGCGCTTAAGTAAGTAGTTTTTTGTCGGAAGGTGAGTTTGTACACGGGTAAAAGCGTAGTAATAAGTAAAACAAAAGTAGCGTAGTGGCGAGAGTCTCATTTGAGGAAACACTTTCCGCTTTCACTCGTTGCCTGACAGACATGATGACACTGACAACTGACAAGGAGATTGAACTTGAAGGTATGAATATTATGAGTGAAAATGTAGATTACACATTCATTCACTCTTTCACATTTCTCATCCTGGAGCAAAACACTTTCTATTTCCTCTGACATCTGACATACGCACAAACAACAGTATGGCTCAGTTGAAGTTCCTGTGAGCTCCTTGTTTGGAAAGATACGCACTTCTCCCTGACACAAGTTTACTTACGCATTCCTCAAATATAAGCTCCGAGGCACAACTTCCACTAAAGTTCAATTCGTTCACGTCTATTAAAGCGAATGTCAGGAAGTTTTGTGTGTACATTTCGTAACTCAAAAGTAAAAATATGTTTCTGATTGAAATGCCTTCCAGTTAAAATACCGTTTTGATAATGGTTCTACACACGTAACTGTTTGGTAGTCAGTCCTCGCATATCGTTCCCCTTCAATATTACTTAATATTTATGTCAGAATTTGATGCGTGAGATTTCAAACAGCCGCCTGACGACATTTCAGAACGGCATGCTTGATGCTGTATTTTCCTTCGCACATTTAATTTGCACTACATTCTTGTAAGGCTTGCGTACAATCCTACACAATCTATTAGACTGCCATTAATAATGTTGAAGTTCTTTGAAGTGCTTTCAACCTCGTTTGACAGTAAACTCCTATTAGAAGTATTTGAAATCTTTTTGATTCACTTACTGCGTAGATGGAGTAAACAACATTTAAGGAACAACGTATGAAATACAATAAGCGAACATTCACAGATTCCAAGACTTTGTCGTGTTTGAACAAGAATAGGTGCTTTGTAATAGTAGCAGTGCACAGTATTCAATAGTAGAGACGTAGAGAGAAAAGTATTGCAAGCTTGTATGCTCTTTTAGCAACGAAATACACCACCAGAACGGGATAAAGGACAAAAGAAATCAGAATTTTCAACATTTTGAAATTCATGGATATTGTATTTGTATGCGTAATAACATGAGGCGACCTCGTTATTTTGAGCTAAGGGTGAAGGAGATTGTTATTTTTGTTTTTCGAGTCGAAAAATTGTGTAGAAAGCAAGTTGAAGTATAAAAAAGTAAATGATGTATCTCGTAGCGGGGTAAACCCATGAATATATTTATTTCTGAGAATAGAAAGGTAAGCGAAAGCGACGAAGGTGTGTTCATATAATAATGCAAACATAACTCTTCAAAAAAGCGCACAGTTTGCATTGAGATGTGAAGAGAAAGGCAACCGTAGCTATATAGTCAAGGGAGCTTTGTTTTATGTATACCTCCGAGGAAGAAAGTTAGTGAGGAAAATGTGGACTTGCCCTAAAATGGGTACACCACTTTCTCTTATGAAGCTAATTTGACAATGTCAGATGCATTACTTACTTTTACAAAGGTACAACAATTTAACTAACTAGTATGAAAAAGTCTTCAAAGGAAGAGGAAAGTCAGAAAATGTCCCTGTCCAATATACTACCACATGAGAAAACTGATTCGACAAATATTGGAACCAATTATATTGGTTTCAGTATTAACTTTGCTAACAAAAACTGCTTGGAAATAATATACAATAATATACTAGAGAGAAACCAGACTGCCTTGCTAACTGAACTTTTTTTTATCCTAAAACTAGTTGTCCTTCTTTCAAGTTTAAAGTTTGGTTTTTTCAAATTATCTCGGAGCAGTTTAATGCAAAACAACTCAATCGAACTCACAACAGCCCTAGAGTGGGAATATAATGACCATTCACTCAAAACATGTGTTAGTCGCGCGTATTATATCAGTAGTAATATAGACTCGTGGTTTTAAACCTTTCTGGCTAAATTGTGAAAAAGTTGATGCATATAAAATAGAAGGCGCAAGCAATACGTATGAAGCAGTAAAATATCAACCTAGTTGAACAAAACCACCACGAGAACACACACACACACACACTTTTGTTCATGAGTAAAATATCACAGCTTTCTCCTTTGCAAATGGCCTTTATGAGCGAAGTAATGTGAGCACAGTGTCTGAATAAAAGCCTAATTTATCCCTGTCAATTTCCCTATTCTTTCCTCTCATTTCCCGTGACATCTCTATTTGTCTTGGAAATATGCATCTCAGTCTAATGGCTTATCTTAACTGAATGATACCACACACTAAGACTACCACTCTACTTTCTTTACTTCTTCTTCTCTAATATCTACACTCCTCCTTGTCCTGCTCATTCTTCATCCTCGATGCGATTTTTTAACCTCCTAAAATTTGACTCATTATGCCATACATATCTTGTTGATCAGAGGTTTACAAATGATCATACACAGATCTTCTAACAAAAACTAATTCATTTTTAAACATCTTTATACACGATCTTATTGCGATGAGATTGGTCACTACGTTATTAGATCGTATTCCGAAAGAAACCTTGTGATTCCGTCGAATGGCTTAAATCACAAAATATTTACCTCCGTGTACTCATAAACAAATAAAATGTCAATCGGGTACCTTGATTTGGTTTCAGTTGCTAATTTCACCAAGCACAAAAAGTAAATCTTGCGGTTCGTCCCCAATAGATCTTAACGACTTTACCAATAAAACCGTTCGCGAGATTAAGTTGAGAACAAGCCATGACTAGTGTTTAAATATAAATATCTATATCAAAATTGTGGAAAAAGCAAGCGTAGTAAAAAGCTTACGGCAATGCTACACTGTCAGTAGATCTTCATTGAGGAGATTTGACTACTTATAAATAGTGCATTATAATGTGAGGGAAGAAAGGAAAAAGTGTATAATTTTTTTCCGCATAAAACAATCGTGAGAATGGATGTTTCATTCGGATCGCTTTGGGAGTCATATAGCCCGGGTGAATGAAAACAGGCCATTGTATTTGAAAAGGAAAATGCCACAAAATGGTAATGGCCCTGAGGAAAAGTAATGGGTCCAGGAGTAGTAGCAGCAGCCGCAGCAGAGTAGTAGTGGATATGTAGAGTGTATACACAGTAGTAAGGTAAGTAAGAAAGTAGTTGAGAGAAACTTATGCTATCACAACATTAAAGTAAAGGGAAGTCAAGCTGGTAGCTTTCTAAGAAATGAGAAAATAAGGTAAAACTTAATCGACCTCAAATACCTTCTTTCTGGATCATTATGCAAACATCTTCTCATTCCCATTCCCCTTTTCTCTCTGCCTGCCTTCCTCTAATTTTGTCTCAGACTCTCAACAAGAAGAAGAAGAAGAAGAAGACGACTTTGAGAAAGCTCCCAACAGTCGTCTTTACTGTAAAGAAAGCTTTCTCTCTTCACCAACTAATAATGCTCACTCTCCTTCCAACAGTTCCAACACAGAGAAAGATGCTCTGCTGTACTTGTAGTAGTGTTGGTGATGATAGACCAGAGTGAACTACACACCATCACCACCACCACTAACTGTAGTAATAGTATATATATATAGTACAGCTCCGTGTACCTGTAGTGTCTAATAATGGTAGTAATGGGAAGGATTTGTTCTTCTTGCGTCACAGAAAGCTTCTCCAAATGCTACTAACTACTGTTGCTGTCTGTGTGTATATGTCTATACGAGACGAGAAGTTCTGAATACGAACGTGCTACCCGTGGTTCGTTTATGTAGTGCTTCGAGTAACAATATGTAGCTCAGAGGTGGTGCCTATGTGAAAGACTCCTTTAACACGGCATATTTCCAAGTAATATATTATCGGAAAGTTTCGCATCTCAGCTTGCTGAGTGAAGTATTCTCTACTACTCCTCTTCTTGATCCCGATGGTGTATGGGGAAACCAGTTTGAAATCTATAGCCAAACCAGACATATACAGTGAGTTGAGATATACTAAATACAATCCGCATGTCGAAGTTGGATCACTCTTGTGAATTGGGACTTTCTCCTGGCAGCTACTTGCCTAATACCCCTGCCTGTCTTCTATCAGGGCCGTAATTGCCTTTCATTCAAATATGCAGACATTGCTTGAGAATTTTAAATTATACATCCAATGCAACACGTTGATGAAAAGAATTCCTCTTTCATGAAAAAATCGACATTTTATTTCTATTCAAACTATTCAAAGTTAAGATTGTAACCCTTCTCATTCTCTAATAATAATCATTTCTTAATTCTCGTCTATTCTAAGAAAAACTAGACAAAGACGCGTTCTATTCTATATGCTGGTATCTTTTTTATTCAAACTCGCATCTCTCTCGAGGATATTGAAAATCAATGTAGCAAACGTAGGTACACACACACACGAGAGTAAGAATTATCATTGTAGAGTAAACGTTATAGGGAGCATGCATACGCATGAAAAGTAAATGCAGCTAATCTAGTAGACTGAATCATCTCTCGAGAATGGAGCAGGAGAAAACGATGAAAAGCTAACTCACGAGGGAACTTTGTGAGTGGTTACACGGCTCCTGACTATCTGTACACACAGTAGGGTCCTTCAGGGTCCAACTTGAAGGGAATGACTCACTTTTGCTGCCAATGCTCAGTTTGAACTG
>Ga0194135_10003038_pt1 | contig 10233 bp, 8 predicted proteins | sample LitLau_LLRF_2013_FD_134024 | JGI IMG/M metagenome (GOLD analysis project Ga0194135, IMG submission 134024) | Freshwater sediment microbial communities in response to fracking from North America - Little Laurel Run_MetaG_LLRF_2013 (version 2) | ecosystem: Environmental > Aquatic > Freshwater >... | reverse complement strand
CAAATTGCGATAAAACGACGACCACGAGCAGTGTTGACTTATTAAGTGTCGTCTCACATTATTTGGTCATTAAACGATGCAGCAACGCGAAAGGAGTAACAAAAGTTACACGATAATATAAAGTTAATAAACTGCCTTGGTGGGTAATAATATGCGAGTATTAAAACTTGTAATTAAACTCCTGCTTGGATTTGAGTGAATGCCAAAATTGTCATAATCTTGGGTATTAAATATTAAATTGTAGACATGCTCTTAGCGATCTGAAGTCGACAGTCAATACAGTAGCTCTTTTGTAGTAGTTTTTAGCACTGGTCACTATATAATTTTGGCTTGTTAATGGGTACGCTTGTATAAAATTGAAGGAGACGATACATTTCAAAACTGCAGTTTTTCAATTAAAAGACACACGTACTATATCTATAGTTGGTAAGTGGATTATATAGATTGAGTGCTGGGAACAACGGAACACAAAATTGTGCATGCAATCTATGCAAATTGCAAAGTTCTTCAGAGAGAGATATTACCGTCTGCTGAGTTTACTTCAGCATTTCTATATGAAAAATAATATTAGAGAATTTGTGACTAAATAATTCTCCTTACAATTTAAGGATTGCTCATCCTTAAGACGAGAGAGAGTCAAATATAAAGTGAGAGAGCGAGTGAATCGCAGCTGCAATGAAGTAAACCTTAGAGCAAAAAGTTTCTTGTTTCTTGCCTGCACATATACACAAATCCCTATCTCTTTGCCATCGTACCTCTTTAAAAAGTGTTTTTTATGTCGAGAATGGACGGAAATGGGAATGACTACTACTACCAAACCAACTACCACCACACAGCTTAGTCCTATCTCTGCTAGATACACTATTTAAAACGAGTACACACTGTTGGCATAGGCTTACGATATGAGTGTGTATATGTAACTAAACACTACGAGGGATTCTATAGATGAGAGAGATCTACTAAAAAGATCAAGTAGAGAGTGGAGAGCTCCGTTTGGCCACCACTGGCTCAGATGTCAGGCCCAACCCTTTGCATCAAGATCATATAAAAAATATAGCTCGACAATAGTGTACTACAACATGCGAAGTTACAACTTCCTTTCTTTGTTTCATGAAACTGCTCTTTTGGAGTTTCAGAGATGTTTTTTTGAAGCTTGGCCCTTGACTTTTAAGAGAAGTTGTTATGATCTTCTTCCTTTTTATGTTAGATGCTTGCAAATTTATGTTTTGAGGATATTCCACCTTGGTACTGGTGCACTTGAAATTGTGTAATAATTATGAATAGGATTGTTTTCGTTTGAGATATCCGGCTTGACTAATTTCTTGAATAAATAGCACTTATTAAGCTTTTACGCTAACAATAAGACAAGAGTCGAAATTAAGAAGGTTGATTAAGAAATTCTTGCGGTAGCGGTTCCTCTGATTTATTGGTTTTCAATATCTTAATGCTCAAAGCTATAATGGGGTGATTGCTTTCCGTCTGTACGAACATTCGTGATCTTCGACGCACATAATAGAAGCCATAGTTTAGAATTATTGGGTTTTAAAAGGTATCCTCTCCACTACTCTACGATTTCGGACTCTGCTGTGGCTCTTATTCTCAAATGATGTTTTATTTTACGAATTTGCCCATCCAATAGCTCCGGCATGTCTTCACTTCCTTCGTACAAAACCCGGAACTCTTCTTTCAGCTCACGTCTTCGATCCAAGTAGTCCAGAAAGAACTATTTGTAAAATTGGTTTGTTAACAGAGATTCTTCCTGAATGTTTCATGAAAAAAGGTTTGTTTAGTTCTTAACACCTTACTTGATAATACTTTTTGCTTTCTTCACCCAAATCTATAGCATCTGGATGCAATGGGTGGTCGTGGCAAATACTACCTAGAACACGACCTATCGAGAGAGCACAGGCACACAGTATCTTCTCATAATCTTGAGGAAAGTCTTTTGTTGGATCAGGGTCAGTTCTGCAAGATCATAATAGTTTATGTTTACATTTATTTAATTTTTCATGCATTTTGTTTCCTGACTATGTTGAACTTACTCATCGAATCCAAACACGGTTAAATTCCTTTTGTGAGCTCGGACAGATTCTGTTAACCATTGGACTAGTTTCTTATCTTTAGGCCTTAATGACTTTCCTTTGTCTTTACATTCATCTACCTGTTAAGTACACACCGACACCACATTATTATATTATTGCTAATAAAATATTTGAAGAATTTTGAGCGAATCATAAAATCATTTCCTACTTTCAATTTATAAATAGTCTCATATGCCTCCGCTAACTCGCGTAATGTGTAGTGAAAGACGTCAGAGTATATCTTAGGATTCAATGGTGTTAAAAGATCTTCTAGAATAGATATTCTTTTCTTGTGCATTTTAATTCTTCTATCGATGCTTGGTTCGAAGAAAGTTAAGTGTTTAAATGAGCTGGCATAGTTTGTCATTACATCAATGTGGTCACCAGCAAATTCATCTAAATTGTAATAATCTTTTGCAACGGTCGTCCACCGTTGTGCAGGAAGGAATATTGCACGAGCTTCCTCAAAGTCGCGAGCAAACCTTCCTTTCATCTGGAATAAATAAATTATTTTAGGGGTTGATTAAATGGGGGATAAATGAAATAAGGTTCTTATTTGAACTTAAGTTACCTCTAATTCTTCGACTTCGGTTGTATCAAGAGTTGGGAAGTTCAAAGAACGAATTAAAAGCAGGGTATCGTATTCTTGCTGATCATCGTTTATTTCCAAACTTAACTTTTCATATTTGGTAAACTTCATTCGTCTGTCAAACTTAACAGGAGGTCGTGTTTGTTCTTCGAGATCTTTTAGCCTGTCACAAGAGGCTTCTAATAATTGAACTCCAAACTTAGCCCAAGTTCTTCCGAGATCAGCCCAGTTTTGACGAAATGTATCAGTATCTTTTTCTTCTTTGGGAACCGAGTTCATTACAGTTGTAGATGCTACCAAGATATTTCTAGCTGTCTCAAAGGCTTGAGCATTCATCATTAAAACTGATGCCATTCGTGCCGAGTCTGAGCTCCAAGTTATGTTATTAAAGTCGCCTTTTTCTAGTTGTCGACGAAGAACCATATGCAAATAAAGTATAGCTCTTTCCTTCTCTCCTCGAATCTTAAAGGCCTGTAATAGTATAAAAATAATGACATAAGACTCATAGTATTTAAATAGGAGAATGAATCGCATACCTGTCCTAAGTAAAACAGAACATATGTAAACATTTCCTTTGATGATTCTGGATTTAAAGAGTCAAGCATTTCCAAAAGAGAGTTCGGATCGAGTGGGGGAAGACTTTCATTAACTGCATGATCATGATAAAATGATTCTGCTTTTTTAAGCAGATCTAAGGCCTTATCCTGATTATCCCTCTCTGAACAAAGTATTGCGTATCTACAGAAAATAATGCAATTACTTTATCGAAATTCTGAAGAGTTTCTTTAATTACTTTATTGCGACTAGCAGAGAACTGATTACCTGGTAAGTTCATAAATATACATGTATTTGACTCTTTGTCGTCCTAACCGAATTTCGGCTTGCATGGCTTCAGCTTTAGGGTCAGCTGAAATACTTAAGGCGCTCACAAGCTCAGCAGGCTCATTAGAATCTTTCTTCATCTCATCTTCAATAAGTTGCATACACCTACACAAAAACATCATGAATGCTCAATCGTTTAATAGATCGAACATAACTGGAAAAACTAATAAAATGTTACATACTGAATATGACGGGCTTCCGCAACCGAAAGTTCCTCGACTATTTCATTCCATTTAGCCAAAGAAGACAAAATATGAATGTGAGTGAATTTCACCCAAAATTCAATTTGCGGCTGAGAAGTCACAGATTGTAACTTCAAAACTAATTCGACTTCATCATTAAGTTTCCGAACATCTTCAATGGCAGCATATATGAACTTGAACGGCTCCTTGTCAGGTCCAGGTGTGGAGACTTTTTCTGCAGCTTTCGAGAGTTTCTTCGCCCAGAGCTCAACTTTCTCTCGCAGCTTAACTTCAGTAAACTCATCTTCTTCCGGCACGCTCCCACTTGCTGGTGTTGTCATCTCTCTCTCAAGCAGCGAAACCTACAGACAATTAACAGCATGAAATATTATCAAATTTCGATCCAACCAAAGTTATTACTTGCAATTCACTCACTGTAAGAGTGTGACAGTTGATGATGCATGAAATTCCAGGAATTATACCAAACCCTTCCAGACTCAACACGTATTCCGCATGCTGAAATCTCAGGGAGTTTTTATTAATTCGAACTCACAACGTTACAACAAATAAAATTTTAAAACAACTTATTTTCAATTCAAATTACAATTACAGAGTTCAATTTTGAAAATGTCCACAAAATCGGAATTTAAAATATTTTTGGTGCGGAGAAAGTGAACTTGTTTTTCCCGCCGAGAATTCAATTTTTCTCCGACTTACACCAGTGGATCAGTCAGTGGTGTACTCACCTTTGTCGCCACTCTTTCGAAATCGTCGCTTTCAAACTTCTGAAATCAGAGATTATTTCTATTTTTGGCTGCAAATGAAATAAAATCATGTTTAGTTTATAATTTCATTAAGAAAGTTAGTGGAGGTTTCTATTCTACCTTCCAAGTTATTTTGTGATCGGGGAACTACGCTCCTTCATCTCTCTAATCCCAAACTGAACATCGTCGTGTTCGACTTTTTAAGCCAAGAGTTATTTGGTCTACAAGGCGGTGTTGCGAATGTTGCGATTACATCTGTGTAAGCGTGAACAAAGTAACAAAGGTAAGCGTTTCTGTATTTCAAAAAGTTGCATGCACTTCTTTTCTCTCACACACGCATAGAAAAGCATTGTTCCAGCGTTTTTTAGTTTGAGGTTGATAATTTGTTGATTGATGTAACTTTTTGTAGAAGATTATCTGTGAAGGATGAGTGGCAGAAAAGAAAAAATCACCGTACTGGCTAAAGCCACGAGGTACTTCACAATTCAATTTTACAGCTTTTGCGTAATTGTTTTGAATAGTGAGTGTGTGGGTTTTTCATGTGTAACTCGATTTCAGATATCGAAAGAGCAACTGGACTGAGGAGGAAGTGACAGAACTATGTAATATTTGGATGAAGCCTGAGATTATTAATGGATTGAGTGTTGGCCATGGCCACGGGTATGCGTACGACAGAAATTAGACAATGACAAGTTTTCATATGAATTTTAGCATATTTAAACATAATATTTTGTTTATTATCTGCTTTAGGAAAAAACAAGAGACTTTTAAACGAATATCTGATGAATTAAGCAAAGTTGGATCAGAAAGAAATGTTGTAGAGTGCCAGCATAAGCTTAAGAATTTGCGAAGATTATTTCGATCGAAGAAGGCTGATGGCACGCTGGATTCATGGAGGTTCAAAGATGTGATGGAGAAAATCCTTCGATTGGAGACCGTCATGTCTCTTGAAAGTTGTTCTCAAGTGCAACAAGATTCATCTAACAACAGAAATGAGACTGAAGATGAACTCGTAGATTTCTCATTTGATCTTAGTGAAGAGAATGACCGACTTACGGGTGACGGTATTTCTGCAGGGAAGCAAAACATCACAATGTCAACTGAAAACCAGTTTGATGGACTGATGTCACATCCAGTAGAAATTGAGTTCGGTAGGAATCAGAATCAAATAACTTGCGAAGTCGAGGATAATTGCTATTTTAATATTAACGAGTTAAATTTTATTTTAGAGTTGATGGACCTTGTGAAAGGCCAAATGCCGATTGAAATTGAAGGAGGCAGTATTGTGGTCCCGCAGGAGTTTGCTAATGATGTTGGAATACTTGACTCGTGTACACCCCAGGCTTTGCCTCATGTAGAAAATGTCAACTGTCTAGGTATGGAATAATAAGGATAAGAGGACAATGAGTTTTATAAGCGAATACGGAAAATACCTGATTTCTAATCACATTTAGGTCCTAGTCCTTCCAACAACCTTAAGAGAGGTATGAATTCTCAAGAAATTTTGCAGAAGAGGAAAAAATTGCAGACTTTGAGTGAGAAAATGACTGAATCTGTTTCTCGAATTTTGAACAAATCCACCAACTTGTTCATTGAGGAAATAAAAAAATCAGAGGAAAGGTTTATCAAATTTGAAGAAGAAAGACGAGAAAAAGATAGAAAGCATGAAGAGGCAATGTTGCAAAAATTACTTGGCGCTTTTAAAAAGGGGAGGAACGGCGGTAAGCAATACTATTATAATATAATCACATCCTATTTAACAGTCAACCGTAACATAACTAATTTAAATTAATATTCAATACTTCACTAGGACTAGCTCATCAGGCCCAAAACGTAGCTAATTCCAATGAAGATCCTCCAGCAGCAAGCTTCGAAAGGCTTGCTACAACTTTAATGACCACTGTGACGGAGAAAACCCGAGAACTTGACAAATCGTTGATTGAATGGGAAACCAGAATGCAACAACAAGAAACTTCTCATACTGAAAATCTTTTCAATATGATCTTGTCAGCAGTAACTAGTTCGTCACAATAAGATGAAAAATGCTACAATAATTAAATAAAATCATACTCGTTAATTTTGAGGTAAACTTTTAATGAGATAACAATGCGCACGTAAATCATACAACTTATGATCAATTACACGCACCAACAAATCGATATTGTCCCACTAGAAGATTTTCAACATTAACGTTTGTCCTGAACCACAGCCAGGTGTATACAATCCAATATAAACGAAAAACTACGAACTACAGACAACTTGAATGCTAGTGATTAGAGTGCGTAGAACCTTACAAACGTTTGTTTTAGTAAACAGACTATACATATTTGTAATTAATACCGATACAAAATAACGAGTATGGCAAAAACAGCCACATCACAATATGAGGCTCAGAATCAAATAATATGGTGTAGTAGTTGCTTGCTGTAATGCTGAGGAATCGAAGTAAATATTTGCACTAAATGACTGACCATCCCATCTAAATATTCTGCTTATTATCACAGGGCACCTCACAGAAAAGAAAAGCACATTTTTTTTCGAAACCTGTTGATGACATTACTAGAAAACAGGAATTTTTGTTCTAGGCACAAACAATAAATCATCGTCTAGAGTGAGCAGTATCTGAAATGGAAGTTCAAAACTGTGATAGTATTACAACAAAATTATCGGTATAGCTGCCAAGATGCTTGAACCTTACCATAAATGAGAAAAACATGCTGGCTGCAGATAAGAAATGCCACACATCATGAGTATCAAAGAAACGCAGCAAAAGACATTCCCTATTGTATGTCCTAGACTCAGCCGGCGTCATCTGCCAGGATGTTGATTTTTGCATGAACACATACATTGCCAATACCCAGAACGTAACGGAGAGTAAAATGTAAATCAAAGGTTGCGTTGTAATTTTTTCGCGATGGGTCAACTGTAACAAATTGAAAATACATGATTATCACTTGCGATGTATTTAGTTAAAAATATTTCATGAATTTCGTACCTTCATTAGAATGTAAAAATTTGAATACAAGAACAGATTGGCCATAAAAATCAATAATAAATGAGTCGCAAAATCATACTGAGCTTTTCCTTCCTCTTGATTAAATCTCGCGTATATTCCATAGCTAGCAATTGCCCAATTTCCAAGATTACCTAGCAGTAATAAAACCATTCTATCCACATATAATGGCTTCAAACACAGTAGAGGGCTAGCTAAGCAGTCATTCTTCCACGTATTATAAACTCTTCTTAGAATTCCACAATCTAAATGACACAGAAAACTTATAATTACGAATTTAATCTATAGAATAGACTACTACTAACAAACACAACAACCAATTGAATTTCATACCAAGTCTCCATCTTCCCAAATAATAAACTTGTATAGTGATATAGAAGCATACAAGTATGTGAAAAACTGTGAAGGAAACCCAGAACAGTTTGCTACCGGCAAGCACACCAACGACACCCAGAAGGACTACAATTGCCAGGGCAGTGAATGCCATATATCTGTTACCAAACGATTTCAAATGGTTCAGTTTCAAATACTGACGACGACTTATACTTATATTCTATCTTAAGAGCTGTTTACTTACGCGCTAGCGTTTATATCGGGATGACGAGTTTGATAAATCTTCAACATTAGTAACATTGCATTGACGTACATGAAACAAGTATCAAACTGAAAATTCGAGTGATTTGGACAAACGTGATAACAGGCACTTAGTGCTCCTTCCATTATCAATGCAACTCCCATAGCGTAGAACAAGCCAAAATGACGAGGTATTCCGCATCTCTTTAAAACCCGAACAAACATGGAACAGATAGTTAGGTTTGATTGCAGTATTAATTATTTTACGCATTAATAGTTGACAACTTACAGCATCCAGACCTGGACATTGGCAAAGAAGTTTCATGTGCATCCTATCTTTTCTAAATACCAGTATAAGAAACAAAATTCCTAGCATAATATACCCTATGTTCGAGTAAACGTGATTGAAGTCACTGAGAAGCCACAAGGGGTGTGAGCACAAATAGTTGTAATAACACAAGTCTTGATTGCCAGTAGAATGGAGCACCTTCGTAAAAATTAAGTTACGTTATGAACTGGGAGTTGAAAACGTAAAGGCAAATTGAATTGGGACGTACTTTTTGATAGGTGAATACGAGTTGCACTACAGGCAGGCCATAAAATACTGCAACTGTTACTAAAGTCCACAAATACAATTGAGATTTCTTATCCAATACTCTGGGGTTCTTCTTAGCCAATGCAGCAACACAAAGTGAAGTTGTAGTTCTATAAAAATTGGAAACAGTTAAGATAAGCATTCTACTAATTGTACCCGAAAAAATACTAACTGATAGCAGGGTGGATATGTAAGTTTTACCTATAGATATCTTTGTCTCTATCTGCATCTGGCAGCATATCAATATCAGTCTCATCGAGCGACGAGTCTGTCGAAGCAGCAAGCCAATGTTCAGTGTCGTCAGTTCTGTTTCCTACGGTTAATACTTCTGTGTCGTCATGATTAGACGTATGAGGTTGAGGTTCCCTGGCTCCTGCTGGATAACAAGAATGAAGAGGAGGGTATGAACGGGAAGGATGATCATTATGGTTTCCCGAATCATCTTGTATTGGGATCTCAAAAGGTCTTCGTCTACAAAACAGACATAACATATAACTACGTTGTATCGATATCATGGAATTCATAGATCACTCACCTGATAAGGTATGCACAAGAAACTATAAATGAGAACAGATAAAATGCAAAGAATATCCCAACGGTTCCAAAAATCGCTGCGATGTATTCAATATCTGTGATCTTCTCGTGAACCACAAACGTGACTTGTTTGTGCAAATTGTTATCGAATTCAATGGTATATTCCTGCGTTTCAGACTTCGTACAGCGGCTATTATCTCCATGCATAACAAACACAACGTAGAAGCCATTAGGAAAGTCTTCTTTCTACAAGACATAACAATGATTATCCACGTGTCAAAGAACTATATGCACAAGATTTTGTTTTTACCCGTAAAGTCATTCCAGCCTTTTGCGTCATAGTTTGCCAGTAACCTTCAAATTGAACATTATTTTCTTGATCCAGAACAGGACACTATAAGCGATTTCAAAAATAAATAAATTCAACTGGCAAGTAATGAAAAATCAGTCTGTCTAGGCATCGCGGCGTACCGAGGCATTTTGGACTGAAATAGTCATACATCTGTCGTCTTTGGATGTGACTTCTAATAGCACAAACCTTGACCCTGACTCCTTAAACACGAATCTGTAAAATCGTGGTTCCAAGGGGGACACTTCGACTGTGTTTTCTTGATCGAGTCTAGACAATTTAAACCATGTGAATATTAGCTACTGAGTTAATTCAAACACTTGCGTAGTTTAAACATTACGAGGTTACCTCATCAAGAACTTTTGCTCCAACCACATAGTAATGTTGAAGGAAATTGTTTCCACACTGTACGTGAATACACTTACAATGATAGTCCGTTCTTCTTCAGTTTCAATAGAAAGAGGAGCTTCTCCACAGATTGTTCGACTTGCTTGTTGGTAACGTTTACTATGAAAGATATTCAATAATATTGCATTAATTGTATTTCTTCTGCACTCCAAGAATCAAAATCATAGGTTAATCTTACTTGTCGAATTTGGATGTAATTGGCAGTGGCCACGACATAATGTCATGCTGCTGCCTGACAGTGAACAAAACAGGGAACTCGGTGT
>Ga0194135_10003037_pt1 | contig 10238 bp, 7 predicted proteins | sample LitLau_LLRF_2013_FD_134024 | JGI IMG/M metagenome (GOLD analysis project Ga0194135, IMG submission 134024) | Freshwater sediment microbial communities in response to fracking from North America - Little Laurel Run_MetaG_LLRF_2013 (version 2) | ecosystem: Environmental > Aquatic > Freshwater >... | reverse complement strand
TTTTTCTTCAGAGAACAAATATTGTCATTTCAACTCTTATTGTGTCTTCCCCCCATCCTCTCTCATATAATATATATATATATATATATATATATATATATACATTCTTCCACGTAAGTCTATCACGTACCTATACACACAAACTCTCTCTTATCAAAAGAATGTAGTTCAACTGTCTGGCTCCAAGACAGACATCCGAATTATTAGCTGATCATCTAAAACATCGACTATGTCTGTGTAGCAGACATCCATTTTCCCCAATTGGATTTGTGTCCATTATGACTCAGTGTCCCTAGTGAATCCACCTCTCCTGCTTCTTCCTTTGTTCGAAGTATAGTATGTGACGACACTCAAGTCAATAACAACATTGGACATTGTACACGAACAATGTTGTACAAGTCCAACCTTTCACCTTCACTTCCCTCCATCTTCATTTTCGCGTTACGAACTGATATATGTGTATACATACTTTATTCAAATAGCATTCAAAAACACAATCAACGCTTTATTATTTGTTTCCTATAGGCAGACACACAAAAGATACTTTCTCTAGTTTGCCTACGTTATAAATCGGGTACCTATAGGATAATTAACAGCATGGTCGTCAATGAAAGTTCAAAGAAAGTATGCATGCATTTCCCCTTGAAGCAGATATATGAAAGAAGCAGGAGGGAAGCAAAGTCTTTGGTAAAACAGGCGAGAGAGAGAGAGAGAGTGGCCTCTAAAGACCTGAGGGCGTTTAGGTTTGGTCATTTCATATGTATTTTGCACTCATGATGTGCTTATCGAGTATAATGGTGTGTACGTAACACTCGTTATCCTGTCATGCACGGTTTACACTAGACATTAATGGGGCTGTATATGTGTGTAGCATATCTTTTGTGGCAGATGATAGCGTATCTGAAGTAGGTGTACTTACTGACCTACACTGGAGAAAGAAGTGGCGGTAGTGACTATACGTAGTGGTGGTGGGGATTCGATCATCATGTCCATCATCATCTTGAGACTTTCAAAATAACGTCCACGAAAAAACGGTCTAAGTAAATATGGACAAATCAGGTTGAAGGAGTGAAGCCATTTTACTACACAAAGTGAGTTGTAAAGGCCATTTTTATAGGCAATCAAAAGACTTGAGTGCTGGGGAATGAAGATTTGTCTATTTTACAACCGTTTCTCCCATCTCCTTCTCCTCTTTCCCTAATTCCTTATTGTTAGTATAGACTATAGACACTATATAACGCGTATATATAGACACTCAATTTCCTCCGCTGGTTGGAAGCCTCGTTTGCTCTCGTATCCAACAAAGAGGCTTGTTTAGTGGCAGATCGATTTCAAAGCTGGACACTTTGTTGCGATGAACCTTGGGAAAGAATGCCTGAAGCAAGTCAAACATTGCCAATGTCGTGCTTGCCAACTAGACTTCCACAGCGGAGGACTCAAGTCATATTTACAGCTTCTCTTCTTATCTGCATCTCAATCTCACTCTCCTGAGAAAGTTAAAAGACAGGAAGAAAGGCATGTGAGGGACGCTCACACGAGCGATAAAAAAGAATGGCTTGATGGACATGGGACACACAAACTGGCCAGTCAGTCAGCCAAACTTTTGGACAGTGAAATGAGAAAAATGCCCACCTACCTACCTTACACACACACACACCAACTGACTATATAAATACATACTACCTTCTATACATAAGAGTACATCTATGCATAGGGATCGCAGAGAGCACCAAATGGCTCTCTCTACTTTCTTCCCCTACTTTTTTGCAACAACTTATTTATTGCCCTCAGCTCATGCGACATTCCCTCACGACGACATCACTCCCTTTCACGAGATGATTGATCACACCGTAAAAGCGACTTCCACGGATGCAACGACACTCCAGCGATGGACGTCTTCTTTGAGAGGAAACTGTGTCATCAAACCATTCCCCTCTCAACCTTCCACACGTGTGTGCATTACTTTCTGGCAGTCTTCTGCTCATCCCTCTAATGCTATCTATATATGCACTGTGCCACACAATTCAAATCACTCGGTTTTCTGGGAATAAATGCCCGACACTTTTCATCCTGGTGTGGGCAATTGATGGTGATGGTTTCTGTGCTCTTTCTCCTGATGGAAATGGGCGAACCGTGTCAATCAACGGGTATAGAATAGATTCAACATTACACACATTGCACATTGAGAACACCGAGAGTTTCTCGTTAAGGCTGTGGCGTCTTGGAAGATGCCACGGCAGATAGGAGGCTCGAATGCATCTCTCCCCATATTTTTCAATGTCTTCCTATATTTGATTGTTATTAGAGAGACGGTGGAGATTGAATGGCTGTGTGTGCGTGTGTGTGTATATGTGGTGACTGGCAGCATGGGGGCAGATACGTCGAAGGATCTTTTGAATTTCCTTTTTCTCTCAAAGAGAAATTGACTTTTGGTCTGAACTATAGACGCGTGGGGAGGGTAACCAGGAACTGCTAGGAAGGGACTAAGAGAAAGGAGGAATAATACAGTGGAAGGAACCACAACTTGTCCGAGGGAACTTAGGAGAAAAGCTTATTGAGAGAGAATGGCCTGTAGGAGAGGATCACATGTACGGAGTTGGTTGTTGGTGGTGGTTCGGAATCGATTGCTCCTTTTTATTCCAGTTCTCTCTCCCAATATCCCTTTCAACTTGTGCCTTATCGCAAATCCATAAAAAAGACTCTGATCTTAAGTACATCTTGATCGATTTATTTCCGTTCAAATAATCCAGCAAGCAGGAGGGAGTCCCAGGGACATGCAAAATGTCAGCTCTCCCAACCAACCACCACAGCCAACGACAAACGACACTGAATATATACTGAATATATGCTTCTTGGTAGTGCTATATAATGCTGTGTAGCTCATACAGACTCCGTTCAATGTATATACTTCATAGAAGTGTATACACTGCTCGAGACAGGAAACTAAACCTGACATGAAGGTCGTCTCCATTAAAGCACCCCCCGTTAGATCTTTTTAATTGTTGGAGCTAAAAAGCTATTTAGGTTCGATCGCCTCTTGAGGAAGATATTTGGGAGTGACAAGTGAAAGTCGGTCGGTGGCACTTGTTCGGGTTGAGTGGGATGAAATTGACAATCCGTGACCACACACAGAGATCCACGACTACTTTCTATAAGACTCCCCGAGATAATTTAGACTCCGAGTTAAAGACTTTTTCTCCAGGCACTTTTGACTTTGCATGAACGCGAGACTGGCAAGTGGTCTCCTTAAGAATCTCATTAGCTCTTTTAATGACCTCTGAGATCAAATCCAACTGCCGCCTCGATACCTCCTCCTCCTTCTAACAACAACTTCTTCCTCGTGTTACTATGTACTTACTATGTACTCTTTTCGAACACCAACGACTCCACTGCTGCGTCTTGTCCACATGACACAACCGAGCCCGTCTTTTAAACAACTTTCCCCGTATGAAGTTCTTATTAAACACTCGTGGGCGGAGAAAATATGTAGATTCCTATGATGATAGTCCCTCCGTGTACTTTCCCTTCACACACACACTCTCTCTCTCCTTTCCGTAGAAAAACCTCCTACAGAGCGTAAGTATTTTCAGTCTCTGTCAAATCATACCTACACCAGTAATTTCAGAGGAAGGGAGTGTAAACTCCGTTTTCCGTGTAAAAGAGTTTAAGAGGATCTTTTTATGTGCGGATGGAAAATGTGAGAAAGAGGTTTAATAATTCAAAAGGATGAAATAATTTGAGAGCGACTGTGTAAAACGGAGGGGAATAAGAGAGGAAGATGACGATAGGTCATCAAAAGGGATTTGATCGTATGACAAAATGCCACCACCCGTACATTTCACTCTCTCTCTCTCTCTTCACCATAAAGTAAGGATTAGTTTTATCAAGATGTGATCATCATCATCATTCCATCTCCACCACTCATCCTCAACCCAATGAAAACAAAAAACATCTCTCACACTACTTCTTATTATCTTATTCCAACACCGGCAATTCTCTCTCTCTCTCTCCGCAAACTTTATTACACTTTAACTTCCTCGTAGTCTTCTTCTTTGTACAACAACCCGGAGTGAAATGATCTCGGAGAAAAACGAGAATCAAGCTCAACTAACCTCAGTTATGATTATTACGAAAGGCTCAGACAAGTGAAAGCACAAGCACACACACACGCGGAATGAGAAAGTGTGTGTTTCCAAATTTGATACTCTGCTCTGTGTATATATATTATATATATGTATATATTTGTACACAAACACAATCTAACATATTATAATATCTTTAGAACACACTGCGAGTACTTTCCAAACTGACTCTGATCATCATCTTGTGTGTTGCACAAGCGAAATGAAACCAAATTAATAAACGGGAGAAAGTTGGTCGAGTTTATATATACGTTGTGTGTTTCCTTTCAAATTCGAAGGAATACAACAACATACACATACACATACACACACACCGGTTGGTACTCCAGTGAAATAAACTTGCCAGCAAGAGACTCTCCTCGCATATTACTATGTATTACATAGAGAGAAAGAGAGAGAGTTCGATAATTCGACTAAAGTAGTCGGATATTTGTTGGAAAGAGGAAGACTTTGTTGTTTCCTCTCGTATCAAATGCAATTTAAAGTCTCGCCTTTCCTACTAAACTTCCAATGCAAAATTAAATGCCCTGTGGCCTTTAGGGCAACTTTAAGTTCATCATCATCTCTTCCGCTTTTATTACTTTGAGTATGAAGCACCAAAAATGGTTCTTCTGGTGTTCTGCTCTACCTTCCCCTCCTTTACTCCTAGCTACTCCTGCTATATGATCATCATCAAAAGGATTCCCTGCCAAAAATTCCGCTCTTGGCAACTTTTACTTTGTCGTGTTAAACGTCCACCACGCACTCGTCCTCATCTTCTCTCTGTCTTCTTCTGTGGTTTCTTGGCTCTTCGACTTCTAATGCCATGCACATTATATATTACACTTTATGACTTTGATTGTCTTTCTTCAGTCTCTCTCTCTACTTTATTTTTCAGCTCATCACACCTCACTAGCTTCTTTGCTTGTCTCGCTCTGTAGGTTTCACTTGGAATGTATAAGCTCATTCTTCCACTATGCTTTGTGTTCCTCATTAAGGAGTTTAACAAGATGAAGCAGAATAATACAGAAAGGCTCACAAACTACTAGTTATTTTTTTTACTTAGACTGATGATGATGATGATGATCGCATTGAGTATTTCAAATGAGAGAGAGACTATATACGAGAAAGACGTGTTTTTCATCGTATTAATGTTTATATATGAGACTACGCACGGACTTGTTAAATGAATACAGATTAGGGAGGAAGGATGTGCTGGAAAGGTTGCTCTGTATAGTTGTAAGTTGTATAATATAAATGTGTGTAGAGATTTTTTGGGTGTGCAATGTGCAATGAGCCATGAGGAAGGGAAGAGCTCTGTGAGGCGATAACGATAATGAAGATTGACTATGAACGAGGATAACGAGGAGAGTCACTTCCTCTTTTACACAGTCCATTGTCTAATGACCCACCGTCTCCAACATCAACTACGCATACCTTCTTTGATCTCGTATAAAACTATTAGTTTTTACTCAAGCACCTGACTAATACACTGTACTGTATGTGATCATCACGCCTTACGTACTTACGCTTCTCAGACTTCTTGTGTTTCGAGCCTTTTCCGATTTGTATCCGATTTCCGAAGAAGAAGAAGGGAAAGGAGGTTCATTAAAAGCGATGCACCGAACTGTGTGTGTCTGTTATTCATCCATATTCATTGTCTCGTAGAAAGGTGACTTCTTTCTCTCGCAGAATTAATCTCGCGTCAGAAGTAGGCCAAGACGAAGAGACGAAGTCTTTTACCGACAACCGCTGCTGGAGATGTTCATCCACCTTGAATATAATATATATACGTGTCTAGTCTAGCTATCCTTCTTCTCTCGGGACACTCTCCTCTAATTTACTCTTCATAATGTGTATACATTATGATGAGCAGGGAGGGATGATGATCATCATCAGGGTCTAGGGAAATGATGTCTCCTTCTTCTATGTATTGGCTTATCTCTGACTCTCTCGCTTTAATTCAATCTATTTCTCTCTGCAAGTCCTCTCCTCTGTCCCAACGTGTCGTGTCTCTTATGCTGTCTCCTCTGAGACACACACCATCATCATCCGTACTACTAAAGGAGGAACCCCCACTTCCTTCCTTCTTCACCCAATTTCTCTCTCCTGTCACATTCACTTTCCACTCATCATCATTACCCTGCTGCCTTGTACACTTTTTCCTAAAGACCACATTCCTAAACTGCGAATCAGGTCACAGGGCTTCTTCGCACGCAAATTAATCCCATTACGGTAGCAGTGGCATTTTCTAATTGTACTTTTGCTTTCTCTCTAAACTCACCTATACATTTTTGATAGTTCACCTTCTGAAACTTGATGAAATTCATTTACACAAAATTTCTGGCATTTGGAATGCATTTTTAGGCTTAGCAAGTCAGTTTGTGAATGCGTCATCTCTCATTTATTCTCCTTCGCCCCCACAACAACATTTTGTTAAGCTCTGTTACTTGTGATTATGATGATTTCTTTTGTGTAGCAAATTTCACGGTTAAAAATAACGAAGAGAGAGAGAGAGAGAGAGAGAGAGAGAGAGAGTAACTTATTAACTTATTGTAATAGCAAAAGGTTAGAGGATGCAGTTTATTTATTGCTAAATTCGGGCAAATGAAGTTCTAAAATATCTACACATATGTAAACTCTCTCTCTCTCGATACATTTGAAGAAAGATTCTCCTAAATTGAGATTATATTCACTCACGCGTGCGTGAGTAACCTGCGAGAACGGGAGTGAATGCAAAAAACTTTTAATTGCAAAGGTTTGCTTTTCCTCCCACCTTTGAAGTTTGGGTAGTGAAAGCGTTTTTGAATGCGTCACTTGATAAATGAGAGATGAAGGGAAGTGAAAAAGATATTATATGAAGTTCTAATTGAGACGCAATGACTAAAAAGTAGTAGTAGGTGACTTCCAACTATGCAAAGAAGAGGAGGAGGTTGACATGAAAAAGACTCGTGTGGAACGAAACGACTTCTTTTAACTGGAAGAACTGAAAGTGTGTATGATTTTGATGAGGAGCTCTTTCAAATCGTACTCGACACACAATTACACACTCGGTGGTATGCAGCTCTCTCTCTCTATCTCTTCAATGTTCCTTTTGGTGTATGTCTCCCTTAGACGATTTTGGAAGGAATGCGTTTTTTGAATGTCCTTTGAGTTTAAGTTCTAAAGAAGCCAGATATGAATGAATAAGAGTCTTCCCAACTTTTTAAAAAGAATGATTAGTCGCGTGTAAAAAATGATGGTGATGTGTGTGAGTACGAGTGGAGAAAACACACGAAGACACATTCACAATGAATACGAGTGTGATTGGACTGAGAAAAATTGTATATGTGTGTGTTGTGTGGGGCATCAAGGAGGAAGAATAGGGGAAAGCTTGTGCTTCTCTATTCGTTTGTGTATAGATGATATTCATGTAATGGAAATGCTTGGATTTTCTTGGTCGATGTGACAACTCAATTGAATATTTGAAGAGCTATCCCTTGAACTTGTGCCTTTCCATTGTCAAGAGGAATTCATATTCAACGACCAACTCGCCTAAACGAAGGATTCACAAAGTGGAACTCACAGGAAATTGTTCCCAGCTCCTGTCTTTCCAAAATCCATCACGTAGTTCGGTTCTTCCCTCTTTCCCATCAAATTGTACAAAGAAACTTTCACCAATGTCTTTCATCTGTCTCGACGAAACGTAAATCCACTCTTTTTGCACACTTTGAATTCGCTCGATAGATTTTGTTGGAGTTTCTAATGCATTTCAAGCCTTTTTAATATGACAATCCTTCTAGGTAGATAATACTTGCGTTAATTTTTATTACAAGGAACTGCGATTAAATAATTACCTAAATATCATACACCTCTGTGAAAGTGAGACTGTCGATCGATGGGTTTTTGAGACTATAAACAATCAAATCCAGTCTCATGGAAGCACTCATGAGCACAGCCAACTCTAGAGAAAGTATGAATGATAGTCTGCTCATGATAGTTGTGGGTCGTGGTGGTGGGTGTGGATTGCGAATCCGAAAGCAAGTTTTCTGCATGACAAGAGAAGCAGGACGAATTCTCGTTTACTCTCTCAGTTTTTCTTTCATTTCTGGAACTAGAAGAACAAAAGCGCTTAGAAGAACAAATACCTCGAACTTTTTATACACACGACGACGTTCCCCTTCCTCCCATCACACATATTTAGGAACATCATCCGTCCAACCAAAAGTAAGCGAGAGAGAAAGTTTATGCGCTCTTTTTAGTGACGAGGCTTAAAGGATGACTGAACTTTGGAAAGTGTTCAAGATAGGAGATCCAAAGTACGGAGAACAAGTATACGGATACAAAGGATCTAAAATTTCCTGAAACCTCCTAAAGTAGGAATTGGATGGAGAATGCGGGTCCAATTATGAACAGGCAAAAACTATGTCCGCACTACTTTCCCTTCTAGAACAGCATAAGATTCCTTAAAAGCTCCTAAAACTGATACACTAACTTGGGAACTATTACTCTGATCAAACAACTTAAATCTACACACTGTATAATATTGATATGGCCTTGTTATTTTTCACATGTTGGAACGCACTTTCAATTCATCCACTCATATGCATACTTTCTGATTTCTCAAAAGTATAACAAAAGTTAATCTGCATGTATAAACATTCACTCAGTCTGTGTAAAGAATCTCTAGACCACCTGCCAAGGCTCTCTTGTAAGGCTTTTCTTTGCAGTCAAGTTAATTTGGACAGAATATGACACAAGGTAAATGTCAAGTCGACTCTCAGAAACTGTTGCGGAATCTGTAAGTTGTTTGAAAATGAATTATGTACATACTACCGCATAGTAATATGATTTCTATGCGAGAGAGACAAGAAAGGAGCAAGAGTACACTTTCCTGATGGCGAAGATAACGAGGTTGGGTTTGATTAAAGAAGAAGGTAAGGCCGCACGTATAGTAAGACTTCGTCTGCGTATACACAAGAGAAAGATAATAAGCTGAGAGTGTGCAAATATAATTTCATAAGTGAACTAATTACACCAGCACACGAGTATGAAATAAAAGTTAATCCTGTCTGTTCAAATGTCCTCCTCAAACAGGAATAAACTTTCTCTCCCAAATATTATAACTAGGGGCTTAATTACTACTTCATTAAAGTTAACTGTCACAAGGACGACTTTTAATTAAATCTAATCGTTCTCAGCTTTCTCTTTGCTCTATGGCAAGAACGTCCTACTAATAATCCTATGCGATGCTTTCTCCGTGTAATGTGGCTATCAAATACATCCTCTGAACTTGGTTGGCATACATTAATTGTATTCCTACACATATCACAGTACACTTGGATAGACTGTCGGGCTTTTGACTCTAGAAGAAGATTCACTTACCCTCGTAACAATTGGAGTGTTGTGGAAGGAATAAAGTATAGGAAGGAATTAAGTGGAGCTTCAAAAGAAAAAGGAGCAGATCGGGCTGATCTGGAGGAGGAGAAGAAGAAGTAGTAGCACTTATTTCAATTCTAATTAGTCTGAAATGGGTTTTGGAAGAACAAATCCGTCTTATCTTTTGTGGACAATAAATAGCCAAGGAGATTGTGTTGGGGATTGAGGGAATTGTGACCACTACCAGTAGGAGAAGCGGTGTAGTCTGGGCAGACACTGGTTCGTAGAATAACTTTTGAAGGAGGAGACTGATGCGATAGTAGAGATACAGTCATCATCATCATTCGAGTGAATGGATTTAATTAAACCGAATGGGAGCATTGTTGTGAGAGAAAGTAGTAGTAGTAGTGTTGCCGATATGTGATATTGTTGCACATCCAAACCTATATATAGAGAGTAAGGTTGTTGTTTCAGAAAAGAAGAAGGTCCGGATTGGGAGAGACACGAAAGAAAGAGAGAAAGTAGTATAAGTAGTTTGGGCGAAGTTGTTGGTGGAGTAGGATGCTCATAATCTCCTTGAGTTGAACAAGTCTTTATTGTCTTGTGATTCTTTTTACGGTCTAAAAACCAAGGAAAGCAATAAACTAGTTTGATGTTGGATTGCTCCTTACTGACTCAACGAAGGAAGGAACTACACGACCATCTAGAAATCTAGATCCTCACGCTTTATCCAAACTGTTACTAACTTACTCACTTGAG
>Ga0194135_10003036_pt1 | contig 10239 bp, 6 predicted proteins | sample LitLau_LLRF_2013_FD_134024 | JGI IMG/M metagenome (GOLD analysis project Ga0194135, IMG submission 134024) | Freshwater sediment microbial communities in response to fracking from North America - Little Laurel Run_MetaG_LLRF_2013 (version 2) | ecosystem: Environmental > Aquatic > Freshwater >... | reverse complement strand
CTCGACACCGAGAAACCATCTTCTTCTCATCCCCCATCCTCACTGCTTAAATCCATCCTACTTCAGCTTCAGGGCCGTAAACTCAGAAAACCCAAGTATATATTCACCCATAGTCGGTCTCGTTTCGATCGAGACTGGCGAGACAGAGACCGAATCTGAGAAACGTTTTCGAGACCAATGGAAATCGTAGAGACATAAGACCAAAGGGACCATTTTCACCTTAATTATTGCAGATATGCAGATGCAGTATATTTTACGCTTAATATAGGTATATTTCTACTCAAATCTATAATTGGTATTTAATAATAAAATTACCGATATGATGACACATTTCCGAGACCGAGACCTCTAGAAACTTACAAGACCGAGACCAAGACCAACCAAGTCTTGTCTCGGCCTATATAGTGCAAGAGAAAATAAAGAGATTATAATAAGAGACCTACGTCAGGGGTTGAAACAGAGACAGTAAATTTCGATCCTACATATTATTTTAAGACTCTTTTGCTTCGGCTAGAACTCAGTTCCCAGTCGACCGAGCCAGCGAGGGCTCCGATTTGACAAGATGGGGTTTTGTTAGGCTGAAAACCCCAGTGAACGCATTAAACTATACCATTGCTAGGATATTAAGACATATTTCATTTTTCTGTAGACAAGAGAGAAATAAAAGTGAGAGACAGCATATTGTACGAGATGTATTTCAAGTGATAAGGGTTATGTGGGAGTTTGGGGGTTGAAGGGAGTTGAACGTAGAGTAGAGTTAGAGAGGGTGTGAAAACACTAATGACTGGACAATAAGCAGCAGTGCATGATGCCGGTCAACAACAAATGCCTCTTAGCACGCCACTATTTACTAGTATTTCCACCCTTCAAATTATTACACGTTTCCCACAGCTCAAAAAAAAATAACTTGGGAATTAGGTAGACCACAAAACCTACATGCAGTAATAGTCAAGGGTTCGCTGGTTTGAGTTAATTGCATAATTAGTTTAATCGTAAAAGAACTGGTTCAAAAGTGATAGCCGTTTTTGCTTATGCTGGAATCATCCGTAAAACACGCGCCCTGCGCAAATCGTCAGAGAAGCACGAAGACAGAAAATGCAGTTTTTCTGCACAGTAAAATGGCTTTAACTTCCTACAGCCGCTTTTACCTGTATGTTGAGTATAGTAGGTATATAGTTTAAGCAATTGACACATGTCAGTGAAAAGTAGAGATGTCGCGAATCGGGTTGAATACGAATACGGCTTCGAGGGTTAGGCCGAATACCAATTATTCGGACGCGAATATTCGCACGTTCAAGTTTCGTAAAGGGCATGTCACTACAGAGTTTACTTATTGAGTCAGCAATTACCGCCCTCTTCCTGAATTCTCTCGCACAGAATCGGTCTACTATTCGGCCGAATACCGAATACCTGAAAATCGGCCGAATATTCCCATTTCACGAATAACAGCGAATGTTCGCAACATCTCTAGTGAAAAGGTCCCTCTGGACGAGGATTCTACAGGATTTCTTATTCACAGTCACAGGTTTGATTTTTATCGGATATTTGATCCCTCTCGAGATAAGTAAACTAATTTAAGGTATCCAACAATAGGATTGTAAACTAAACATCCAATTATCCATCAACTTTAACATCAAATTTTTGGATTTTATTGTAACCCTTATGCCTAAAAATAGCCTGGAAAAAATTCAATCAACAAAATCTCCTGAAAATGAAAAGTGAAATTTTGACGTCATCAAAGACGGGGTGGGTGAGAAAATAATAAAATCCATCAATTACAAATTTTTGGTATATTTTCGGATAGTAAATTTTTTTTGTACAACCATATTCTGTCTATAGTTTTTCCATCTTCATAGCTAGTCATCTGCTATCCATTTAGCCCACAATAGAACTTGCATGGCTTCATAATTATTAAAATGAATGAATAGAAATTAAAACCCTACTTACAATTATTAATACGATAATAAATGGCCTGAAAACATTTATAGCTTAATTTTCCCGTTGGATGGGAAAACAGGAACGGAAATGCATGCCTGGTGTGCCATAGAATACATTTACAAGTCAGGTCCAACATGGCACCTCACTTGTATTGTACATAAGTACACTATCCCAGGTATATCCAGAGAGAGAGGTCATCTCACACTCACTCAACGGGCCTCCAACGTATTCAAAGGACCAGATTTTCCTCATTTAATTTTTTTTAAACATAGATGCTTCTATTGATAAAAATGGACGGGTCAACGGGTTGGAGTGTAGGGGATTAACATACTAAATCAAAAGTGGAAGGGGGAAGTGAAAACCGTTTTACTGAGCTGTGTTATGTTGAAAAAATACAATGAATGTGACGCCTTTACAGTGATTTGTGCAGGGTGATTATTTTTGGGCAATACCTACTTTCTACACCGAACTACGGCGAAGTGAAGTTCGACATCGTAAAACGGTTTTATATTTCCTACAGCAGTGGTTTTATGCTGAATCTCATTATGTAAATAACTCAAACCAGAGGAAAGGTCAGGTAAATCCGTGGAAATCGTAAAGGGGATAGAAAGTCGCACTAATTATTCTCTGCTTAAATGCTCTGTTTCTTTTTCGATTCCGATTTCCACAAAGTAACTAAGTACCCCTTTTTCTTATTATTTCTTTTTGGAAAGAAATAGGTATCTCATTTGTCTAAGAAAACCGAGCTCCAATGACGTCATCGTTTGGTTACATAGGTCGAACGGTATAATACATTTTAATCTAGATCAAACTAGTTAAAACCATTAAAAATCTAGATTAACGTCTATAGTAGCGTTCGCCCGATGCGAACTTAACCAACGTTGTTAGCGTGAGACTGTCCCCCCTCAGTATATACCTCGCACCTAACCAAGTTAATGAGCCAATGTGTCACTAGAACCTGTCCGAATGCTAGTAGTAGATAGGTATATAAAAGTTATTGCCATATTTCCGCTTCTCGTATTTGCACTTTTCACCACGCTATTATCATTATCATTACTACATAAACTCGCTGTTTTCCACTAGTCCTAAACATGTAAAGCGGATACCTTCAGGTTTATACGTGATATTAAAATAAATGTTACGGCATGCATGCATTCCACTCTGCACACCATCTTTCTCGCTTTGTTTTCGATAAAAATTGATACCTATTCAATAGGGGTTCCGATTCCGCTTAAAAACTAGGTTATGATAGTGAAAACCGTTTTTCTGTGCGATGATCAATTTGCCGTAATTTCTGTTCGAAGTCGCAGAAACACGGATATTGTGATGTCACCTTTTGTCAACATAAATTGCGGTGAATTGGTTCTCTAGTCTTTAACTGTACCTAATTCTGTAAATAACTCGTTCCAGTGGAATAGTCTATTCAACACTGACACACCGACTAGTTTCCCCGAAAAGGCAATTCAATCAAAGGACTAGTGCAAGGCAAAATTCATCTCATCGACATAAATGCCGCCTCAGTCATAAGCACGCATATGTCACAGAGGCGACTCGAAAAAAGAGGGAAAGAATCGTGAAATGGAAGCATTTGCGCCAATTTAGGGGCTAAACTAACCATGGAATGCATACAAAGTGCCCCTAATATACGTATATTTGAAATGAAATGGCAATTCAACGTGGCGTCGGTCGACTGGGCACCCAAATCACTCAAGCCACCAGCACTCGCCACCACATGTCATTCCAACATTCAAATCCTCATTTCTACAACTGACATGACGGCATCTGCCAAATAAAAGAGTCCTCTATTGCCAGCCATCTACCGGGAACAAGCGAAACTATCGATAAACCCTTTTTCACTCTAAATAGGTACACATAAAGTTGTCAAAAGTATGTTGTGTTATATCGCTTATTTCAATAGTTTTTATTACAAAATTTGATGTAGTTTTACCAGACCGGATAGCTCTTAACAGTCTTAACCACCAAATCTGTAGACGTTTCTTTCACGTGCATGTATCCACTCTACACTCGTGCGAATGCATTTTAAACAAACAAAAATATGTTAACCAATACACAATAATAATTCCGTAAATTACTTATTTATTTCATGCTTGTTTCGGTAGTATTTATTTCATGCTCATATCGGAATCTCAAAATCCACCTGCAAAATTAGTAACAAGCGAGGGAACTTCAAACTGGAAGTTGTTTCTCAAGCAGGTACTGAATCATCAAATAAAAATTAAAAAAAAAGTGTAATAGGTAGAATGCCCTTTTTCTAAATATGTAAAAAATCCTAATTATTCTAAGGAACCAAATGAACATTTAAACACATGTAAAATGCAAATGCACTTCAATATACGTACAAAGGTAAAAGGTACCCTTAATTTATAAAAAATATGTTTTACAAAGTCAATCCACACACGTTAGAAAATACCTAATAGATCATTTTATTTATTTGAGACTTTTAGGCCAAAATATGTCAGACTGCTCACACTTCTTAACCTGCGTTCGAACGTCGATAAAGTTTGGTGTTAGTCTATAGTTTTCATCTTATAAAAAAACATTACAATAAATGATATTTTATTAAATGACGCAGAAAATACCAAAGAATAATATCTATTTAAAATATATTAACTACATATTTAATTTTTTTAAATAAACAAATAATATTCATGACAGCATTTTTTGCCCAGAAAGTTGCAACTCAAATCTCAATGCAACAACGAAGGTTTTTCTATGTTCAACCGGTAAATTGCCCGATGTGTCAGATAAAAGTAATTTTCTAATCAGAAGTTGTGACACAACACGACATCGACATAACTGAATATTTGGAACATGACTTAAGATGTTCCCCCAACTATCAGTTCTTAATGCTTCTTACTTTGCGTCTTTATTGTTCTTGTTCCTCTTCTTTCTTTCATTTCTTTTTATTTCGTATTTAATAAATGTCACATGCGACGGATTAGACACCTTCAAATAGCCGGACATTTCTCTCTCTGGCTAGTTGGGGGTGCCTCTTCCGTCGTAGGTTGTGAGTAAAGGTGAAAGGTATCCCCCCTATCAAGAACAAAAACTGTCATCATTTGTGGTGGCGAAGCAAGCACCCTCCACCATGACCCCCTCACCTGGTGCCACATGTAATGGCAGTGTAGAAAGACTAACTTTGGGCTTGTCAAACGAAGTTCCCATGTATCCGACACACATAGTGTGCGTGGTATGCGCCCACAGGATGTCGCCGGTCCCTTCTGACTTGGAATGCTGCAAGTATAACACTCCTCCAAGGGGTGCAGCCACGTGTTTCAAAAATTTGGAATCTGAAAAAAATGCTAATTTATATAATAAATAATAAGTTAATGTTAAATCAAATAAAATTCTTAGCATTTTTTAAAAATCGTTTCATGTATTAAAAAAATATAAGATTTAGGTTAATAGATATTTATTATTTGTTATTAACATCAAAAATTACGTATGCCTTCAAATTTATGTTTAGATTAAAAATAAACATAAATGTTATCAACATCTAAGCATCTTTTATACTCGAACCAATTTTAATTTTTCTTTGATCAAATATTAATTTGGTAAAAAATTATTACATTTACAACCCACTTAACTTATTAATCTATATCGAATATGTGTTTTTTTCTTCGACCAATTCTGGATGCCTACTACATCCGACCAATTAGTACTTCTCGTGTAATAAAGGCGATTGGCAATTATTACGCCTTATAACTTTTCGGAGATTACCTTAGCTCGACTCGGATTTAATAATAATACATAAAAAATTGAGGAGTGGATTAAGAGCAAAAGTCGAACATAAGCGGTGCTAACCTATAGGTATTCTAAAAACTGTTATTTAGCAAAATAGAAAAGTGACTGATAAACGTAATATATGACCCTAACCCCGCCTTTTTATTTAAAATATAGACTTTTTTCAACTCACCAATAAAGTGGCGTTGCATGGCAGAATGAAGAGCAGAAGTGGGGTCCGCTTTAAAGGGGACTTCATTGGCAATTTTGTGGGCCAAACTAGCTCGAATGAGGTGTTCCCCGCAGCCAGAAGTGGTGAGGGCCACACTGGTGGGCCCGTTTTCCGCCCACGCCCCACTCCCGTACACTGCGGCTTGCCCGGCCCTTCCAGGAGTCTTCAGGGCTATTCCACCACTCGAGCAGGCTGCAGCAACATCCCCATTACTATATAAACAAAACATTAAAAGAGAGAGTTATAAGGGGTAGAAACAGTTGTGAGGGATTCGCAACGCATTTCCAGGGAATCTTTTATTATGGCCGAGTGGTCACATGTGTTGCATTTCAACACTTTCCCGGTTCGAATTTTTCGTTGTTATACCTACAAAACTCTAGATTGTAGTGAACTCCGAACCACTTAGTCATACTTATATCTATATAATAACTTACTAATAGTCCTGCGTAATGTGGTAAATGGACTCTTCCACTGGTATGGGTTATTTACAGTTTCTCTGTGCTGAACCTCAATGCGCCGTAAATTGTATTGCAAGTTCAGCAGGCAGACGTCACACGACTCGCCTCTTTCAATACGATTGAATTGAGGAATTGAGGCCTTGCACAGAGAAACTGTTTTAACTCTCCTATTCTAGTTTTTCACGCCGAATCAGATTATCTAAATAACCCGTATCAGTAGAAGAGTCCATTATAAAATACATAAGACTTGACTTTTGTAAGGAATCGAACTCCAAGCATTAAGTAACCATTTAATCACAAAGGTTTCGGTAATTACCTGTCAACAGCAACAACCCCTACAGTGTCGAGCCGACTCGCGTTGGCTAGCTTCAATTTCTCATTGACAACCTCTAGTCGAGCTTTATATTTTCTGAAGGATTTCAGTGATTTCTCCACTATAAGTCTTTTTCCAGGCACTATTTGAAGTCCTTGCTCCTTGGCCCAGCGCCTGGCTCCCTCACCGACCAGAAAACTACAAAAATCGTGAAAGAGTTTAGGTGGGCCTCACTCATCGGCAGGTTTTCGGGTGTGAGATTGGAAAAATATGGAAATCGAAAATAAATGTTGTTTCCTTAGTAGAAAAGTAAAACAGTCCTGGAGAGCCCATCTTATGGTGATGATGATTTTCCATGCTAAAACCAGGGGAAACTTTTTCAATTTTAAAAAAGTTTTATTTGCACAGAGCTTTTTTTTGATCTTATACATCTTGAATACAATTAATGCAAAAAAATGGACTATATTTTTTGAGGCAAGTACCCAATTGACATGGCTGAAACCATTTCTTTGTAGGTACACCAAAAAATAACCGTACCATGGAGGAATCCTGCCAAGAGGCAAATCCTGGTCCAATTTCTCCGCCAATCTTTTCGCCAAGCGAATAGGGTTCCTGACGCCTGGGACAGCCGCGACCCCGGCCCAATTTAAGGTCCGCCCACACATAATAGATGCGTCTGCCTCAACGCGACCGCTTAAAGTCAGACTCGACCCTCGGCCCGCATTGGTTAAGGGCGAGTCTTCCAACATGGCGGCTGCTGCTTCAACTGCCTCCACGGCAGACTTTCCTGCGCGGAGTTTTCTCACGCCCTCCTTGCACGCACGGCCTATCAGTTGGAAATATTGTTTACGAAGTTTTTCGCTATGTTTTCCTGCACCTGCGGAACACAAAAAAATGACTGTTCAAAATATTTATTGAAAGCGACTATATGTCTAAGATCTGCTAATAACCACGGTATTTGATAAAACCTCAATTTACCAACGTTGTCTACCATTGTTTTTTAATAGTTATACCTACTTTTTATGATAAAATCAATAGCATATACTCACCGATATGAAGAGCAAGGAAGCCTTCGTTGGTGTGAGGCGCAGAACATGCAAGATCTTCTTCGTCATGATTGATGGCAATATTATACTCTGGGCCATTTGTACTCAACATAGCACCACCCTCCATGTTTATTTTAGTATTAATGTGCGCTTCCGACTGCTTCAGAAACAGAAGAAAATCCGTTGTCCCTAAAAACGACCAATAACACGATATGCAGAACTGAAAAATATAGAAATGTGGAACATTTCCCAAAAGTTATGTTGGTAGTGGGCCCCATGAAACATCACACTGGTATAATGCTTTTAATATTTTGGACTTTCGGAAACACCTGATTTTAAAATTGTCCAAAATAGATGTACCCAATAATATTTTAAAGCTAACACAATCAATGGCATTTCCATTCATGAATTCAGAACTTATGTACTACAATAATTATAACTAGCATAAATATTACTCTATGCTGATGGAGTATGCATTGAAAAAGAGCACATAGAGTAAGATTCCGGCAGGCGGCGGCCATTTTTCTGTTATGGGATCCTGCGTGTTTAACTGTTTCAGGTGATCAATCATATGCTTGTCTGTCCTAAACTTTAAATAAATACATAAAAGGGGCTTCATCATAATCATAATATGTCGTAACAAGAATTATAAATAACTCAACACAATAAACGCATTATATAAAACTCAACACCAGTACTCCCTAATTCCTATTATATTTTTGTTACGAACCTTAGGCACTGTTCCAATTCTGACTTAATTCTTGTTATTCTAGGTGGTCCAAAGAAGGTTAGGGCTGTATACATCTGAACTAAACTCGCTCCGGCAGTGATTTTTTCATATGCGTCGGACCCAGAAAAGATACCTCCAACTCCGATTATTACAAGTTTGCCTGAAATAATGAACATATGCACAGACTAAATAAATCTAATGAACCTTGCCATAGGGCATAGTAATTTAGATGTAAGGACATAATTAAGTAGATTCAGCATTTAAAAATAACATTCGCTAATTAAAACAGTTTTACGGTGCTGGGTTAAAATTCCCCTATTTTGTGTTGAAAAACTTTAGTTATGCGCTATGTCTTGTACAAATCAGCAATAAGACTAGTTACGTCACAAGGTTTTATTATGTCTTAGACAACTTTAAACATAAATTAGGACTTCCGAGTCCTAAATTCTGAACTGACTCAAAGCCGTAATACTCGTAATACTACGTAGAACGAGTACTATATACGTATGTCTTAGCAATCTTACCATTAGTAAGATGATACATGTCAGATATGAGCTGGGTGCTAAGATTTTTTAGAGGCGAGCCACTCAGCCCACCATTTTCAATTCCCGCTTTATCTCTCAATCCTGGACGCGATATCGTTGTGTTACTTATGATAAGTCCATCAATCCGACACTACAACAAATAAAAATGTTTTACTCTATTATTTCATCATAATAGGCGCAGTTCTCGTGGAAATCGAAAGTCGGGAAACCCAATGTGTAAGCATAGGACTGAAGTTTTTAATTTCCAGAATCTCCAAGTGACATCTATAATAATATTGCATTGCATCTACCCTTGATTCTAATGAGGCTTTCTCATTTTTCGATTCCGTTCTCCCTGAAATAGCTTCAAAAAAACTACAGGGTAGTTAAAACAAATTTTACTGTGCAGGGCCTCAATTCGTCGTAGTTTGTGAAACAATCTCACTGTATTTTGGGGTATCATGTCTCGTACAGCGATTTGTACAGGGTGCGTGACGTCACAAACTTCCACTCTTCCAGCGCGTTTTGTGCGACTTAGAACACGCCCTACGGCGCGTTGAGTCTTTGTACAGTTAAACCGTTTTTCATAGCGGGTGCCCTATGACACACTGTAACTTGGGAAAGGCATGTATGTTTGTAGGTATGTATGTACGAGTACGTACCTTCGGCTGTAAGACGACTTTTGCGATATCTTCTCTTTCTTGCTTTGTGAGATCGGGCGCAAGTTTTAGCAACAAGGGCCGTCTGTTTGGTTGCTGATTTCTAGCCTCAATCACTTTTTCTAACAAAGATGCCAAATGCTCCTTTTTCTGCCAATCTCTTAAGCCTGGTGTGTTAGGGCTGCAAAATCAAGAGGACCTAAATAATACTAGGTAAAGAAAATAGCTAGTTTCACTAGGGGAGGTAACGTTGAGCTGGGATGAATGGATCTAGTAAAGTTTAGGTATTTTAGGCATTAACTAGTTGCAAGAAAATTTATTTGTAGTGCACGGTACTTGCTAGGAAAAAGTCTTCTTTTTGTAAATATTTTAATGATTTTTGAAAATGAAAATGTTTATCTATCTAACAACCGTTGTTGTTTTTGTTTCTGAAATTTATTGCTTTCACTCATAGGATATAGGATAAGATATCAATCCTGTGAACAGTCTCAAGACGAAAAACCCTTTGACCACTTTCTTACAGCAAAAAAGCCCATATATATATATACAAGGCCGTAACCAAGGGGGGGTTCAGGGGGTTCAAACCCCCCCCCAT
>Ga0194135_10003034_pt1 | contig 10245 bp, 4 predicted proteins | sample LitLau_LLRF_2013_FD_134024 | JGI IMG/M metagenome (GOLD analysis project Ga0194135, IMG submission 134024) | Freshwater sediment microbial communities in response to fracking from North America - Little Laurel Run_MetaG_LLRF_2013 (version 2) | ecosystem: Environmental > Aquatic > Freshwater >... | reverse complement strand
GCCTTTATCCCTTGCACTCCCCCCTCCCCTCCGTCCAACTTTGTCTAATTTCTGTCCTAATTCTTACTATATAAACACATTAAAAGTCAGTGGTGGTGGTGGGGGGAAAGGGCCGTAAATTAGGAGGGGCGTGATGATTAATTCCAATTTTTTTCATTTCACCTTATCCGTATTCATGCTTGGTTTAATTACTGTTCGGAGGAAGTCATAAAATAAGCTTATGCTCCGGGAGCAAGTGGGGTTGGTGAGATATGAGCCTTTCTTTACTTCCGCCCTCGCACGCCTTTCTCCACATAAATAATAACGTGCGGAGGAGAGAGGAACTTTCTCCTCCATTCAACTCCCTACGACTTCCTCCTCCTCCTCCTGCCAAGATTACGTATTTCCGGATTTACTATTTCACTCTCCTTATCACTCCGTCTTCCGTCTTGGCAGGAGGAAATGTTTTAATTCTTTGTGAATTATGAGTGATGGTGGCTTCCAATTTACAATTTGTTGACGCAGGCGCCTAGAGCCGTGATTCTGGAATTTACACTAGCCAATGAAAATGATTTCTCGGTAAAGGAAGTGATGACGGCAGAAGAATGAGGAAGAGGGTGAAATCCTTTCCTCCTTCCTTGTAATATGTGCAGAGTAAGTGGGAAAAGAAAAGAATCAAAGTGAGGAGGGGAGGAGGAGGAAAGGCAATCTCAGCATAAAATTATGGAAGATGAGAAAAAGAAAAACTTTCTCTTCTCCTTAGTAGATGACAACTTTATGTTTATGACTACTTGCGGATCCTGTCGCATCTCATATATGAAATGGTGTATAATCATTTGTTATACCCCGGCCGCCCTTCCGTCTCGGCCAAACTCTATAAAGAGATGCTGGAATGCTGGGAATAAGTAGTGTCTCAAGTACGACTACACAGGAGACGCATTCCGGCCTCCTCCTTTCCCTCCTTAAACTTATGCCATCAGATAACTCATCCGAGACGGAAAAGAAGAGAAAAAACTTTCCCTCGTCGCACTTTCTCTCCTCCGTTCTCTCTGCCGCCGTGTCAGGCACAGAAGAGGCCGGGAGATCATTATTCAAATAGGCACAAGTTTTACCTTTTAGGTTCTACAAAAAAAATTATAACCAAAGGGTAGATTAAAATTTCTACGCCGTGCCGCCGTGCGGGAGCAGCGTAGGGCTGAGATTTTACTCCAAGGCACCGTGAAGGTCATTCACCTCCATTAACTTTGTACGAGGACAAAATTATAAAAAAGGTTTTCCCTACTTTCCATCTTCCTATCCCGCAGGATGAAAGCTGGCCTAAGCTGGAGAGAGCCTGTCATTTGTCTCGCCAATTTTGGTAAAACCGGAAGTGAATAAAATGTTTTGGATCATGATTCTGGGATCATTAAAGGAACTTGGGAGACAGTTTTATGGTATGAAAACGACCAATTGGTAGAAACTTTCGTGGTCGGGAAATGGGAGGATGAAAAAACGTAACAAAGAAACTTTCTCCGCCCGCGTCCCATTCCGGCCGTTTTTTAGGATTCTGTGGATTCTGCTCTATTTTCAGTACAACCCGTTCTAAAACTATTCCCGGGAATTAGCATATAAAAAGCCATGTTAGACTCCTCAATGCTCCCAATGTACCATTTGTATTCTAATATTTTTTTCTCTGATCCGTGTGGGAATGGGAACTGACGGCGGGCGACCGACCAATGCAATGGGGAGGGAAAGAAAGAATCTTAAATTACTTTGTGTGGTTACAGCAACAGCAACAACAACAAGGCCAAGGGAGACGGAAACAATGGAGGCAACAAGGAAGAGCCGGAACGGGGAGCCGGGCGTAATCCTTATCTTGGAAATACATTACCCGCTCCCTTCCTGCTAGGGCTGCTGACGTTTCAGGGAAACAGGAAAGGAAACAGAAGTTTTCTCGTGTGGAGATGCTTTCTCTTCCAAAATGCCCTCGGGGCAGTTTCGGCTCCGCACACTTTCCCCGGCTGATAAAGCGGATAAAAGGGAATGGGATTTTAGTTTCCCTCTGGGACTTTATGGAGGAAACCCGCAAAATCTTTAAATCTTTGTTCTAATTTCCCATAATCCATGAGATTAGAGGCTCCTTTGTCTCCCGGGCGCCATAAATGCATGTAACATAATTTCGGCAGGACATAATAGTAATAAGATTCCCTCCATTTGTCATCAAAACCCAAGTCAGACCGAAGCCAAGTTTCCATCGCGGATGTTTATCCGGCCGCGACTCCCTTTTCTTTCAATTAAAGTTCATAAATCAGAAGGAAGGAGTAAATCGTGGACGGGGAAACCCTTGGCCAAGGCTTAAATATGTACGGAGAAGAGGAGTTTGAGTGAATTATTGGAATCACACGGGAAGCTAAAAATCTACTTTCACTGCACTACACGCCTGATTCCAAAAAGCTTTTAAGGAAACCAAGATTTATATCAAGACTTTCTCCCGGGCTGGGGCTTGCGTTGGGTATGGGTTTGCCATCTATTTCCCACAATATTTGGATATTTTGGCTCCATATGCTAACTTTTACTCTCTCGACTTTCTCCAATACTTTCCTAGTTACTGCAATTTTCTATAACACAATAATAATTTCATCTCAATCATTAATCAGACTGGAAATTTGGAAAAATGGGGAACTGGAAATTAAAAAACAGACGCCGATTCAGGATTCAGCAACTGTTTGGCGACGTTAGAGACCAGATTTCCTGTTTACATAAAAAATGTACCGAGTGGAATTTAATTCCAACCATCATCCCCCAGTCCAAGATTCCAATTATGCTCTCAACCAATCCCTCTTCAGTTTCTTCCGTTCCAGTCAGCAGCAGCTCTCTTAAAGGAAAGTGTTGAAGCCAAGGCACGTCGTGTTCCAATTTAAAAGACCAAAAATAAAATCTTCTCATTTGTTTCACTCTACTTCCGAAGCAGAAAATGAGAGTCAACTTTCTTTCTCAAGAAGAAAGGGGGGGGGGATGGAGAGGTTTTAGGAATTAGCTTTTTACAGTTGGAACTTACAGTTTTTTGGTTCTTGTTGGGATTTGTGACGGGACTGACGTCAAGTGAAGCCTCCTGCATGTCACCGTTGAGAACTTTGTTTTGGACATTTGAGTACAGGAACAATCTGTTGGACAGGGAAAGATGGTCTCCTCCACTTCCGCAGGGAGGGAGGAGGAAATGTTTAAAAATAAAATGGAGATGAAGAGGAGAAGATGAAGTTGCGTCGTCCAAACTGTCAAATCCGCTTGTCTTCTCATCTTTTGTCTCTCTTGGATCCGCTGTGGCTTTCGGGATGTAATTAGATTTGGCCTTTTTAGGAATCACAGACCGCTGCGCCGGAGGCCATAATGAACTTGATTAAGGAAACTCATTTCTGAAGTGAGGATGAGGGAAGACGGAGTCTCTTTAGGATAATTCCGGCTGATTGTTCCGACTCTTCCGGAATTCCATTACTGGATTTGAGAGGGAAGGGACCGCCCAGTGCTTCGCCTTCAGTTTAATGACCCCTCATCCCCTAATCATCATTTTCAGCGTTGAGCTGGCCCTTTTCAACACTGTGGAACGGAGACAAGCGCTTCTTGGATTGGGATCCCGAAAATTGACAAGGAAAGGGGATGAACAAAGAAGGAGGCGTCTTTGTATCTGAGACTCCCGGATTTCGCAGAATCCCGAGCGTAGACTGGAACTTCTTTGAGAATTCTCTCGTGGTAGGCTAAAATCCTGTGATGATGATGATGATGAGGCTTTCTCTGATCTTCCCATTCAAACCCCGTCGGGCCTTCTGTGGGAAAGAAAAGAGAAAAGGATCCAATTAAAGAACCGAAAAAGATAAGAATCACTTTTCATTATGATCCCAAGCCTTTGCGGCGGCGGGTGGCAGGCCACAATTGAGTGACTTCATTCAGCAGCTCATGAAAACATCCTTCTTCCCTTCCGCTCTGCCCCTTCTGCCCGAAATGTTACAACTTTTAACAAAATTGTAAAGTTTTTGCAGTTGCAGCATGTGCAGTTGTGCCAAGGCAGGCCTGTTTTGTTAGTAAAATGAAATTGGAAAGTTTTATCCCCAATACGGACTGGGACGGGGACTGGGGAGAGTTCCGCGGAATTTGTTCTCAGAGGAATCTGGAAGGGTTGGACGATCTGTCAACGAAACATGTGCGAACAATAGGGATGGGATGAGAGAGGATGAGATCATATGCTGCGGATCTACAGAGAGTTACAGAGAGAGTCTCTGATAAGATAAAAGTCTCCTGCCTCTCCTCTTCATCTTTGACGGGATGCCAAAGATACAATTTGTCAGGGGATCTGAAAGAAAGTTGGCATTCCACTACAATAAAAATTTATTACCGAGTCATATAGAATTAAGGAGATTTGTCAAATAGGAGAACCGGATACCGAGCCCCAAGTCAGTAGGAAGGCAAAGCAACAAGCAAGATCCTATCAAGGCGGACATCTTTCTAAGATTTCTAAGAAACTTCAATTTCCTTCTTCAAAGTTTCAGGAATTCTAAAAATAGGGCTCCGTTTATGCGTGTTTACGGAGTGATTGACGGGATATCTCCGGGCGGGAGTCATTCATGTGGGCAAACGGATATAAGAACTCAAATTTCGGTTTTTTTCCTTTCTAAATTAAATTAGGGGCCTAAGCCAGACGTGTGTTGTTATGTGTCTGTGTTAAGTTATGGATTGACGGAAAACGGGCTGCCACCCATCAGGATCATAAATATAGCCCCGCTTTTCTCCGTTCCTAAGAAGAAAAAAGTCATCAGGGGTGGGGAAGCCGGGAACGGGAGACTGGCGAAATCCGGCGAAATCTATTTTCCTTGTCAGCTCGTTTAGGTCAATAACTTTCCCATTACAGAATCCCGCCGGTTCGGCTTTCACCCAATCAATGTGTGCCGTATGAGGAACGGCGTGGGAGAGACGTGAGCGCATCAGGAACTGAAATTGTTTGAAGACAATCACGGCCCGCCTCCACTCCCTCGGTGATGTAATTTTTATGCAAAGGAGCATTGGGACGGTGGAAGTTGGAATGGGCCTTTGATGACTTTCTCTCCGGGCCACAGAATCGAAAATAGAATATTAAGGCCCGTTTTAATATTAAATTCTTAGTTCATTGACCAATTTTAGAGGGATCGATAGTCCATTCTCAGTTTTATGTGTCCTCTCCCGGGGTCTCTCATTCCGGGCATCGCTGTGGCTGTCTGCTCTCCTAAGCTCCCTACCCCCACGCCACACGTGTCAATGAGATCAGCTTCAGGAGAAGACTGCGGCTAAGTTTCCGAACAACATGGTTTCCCAATATCAATCAACTTATAGGGGGGGGGGGGCTCAGATTTCCAACTCGGTTTGTGCGGATGAGGTTGGGAGAGGATAAAGTAAGTCATTAATTATGAAGTGTTGAAAGTGGGTGGAGGAAGTACACAAGGGGAAAGGGAAAGATGCGGAGTCGGAGCCCCATTTAACACTTCCGCGAGAGAGTCAATAATAAATTAGGCTGAAATTCAATATAGGCTAAGGTTGGCTCGGGTCTATGAGCATGGGGAAAGGTTTGGCGGGTTTGGGGCTGTCGAGAAATTAAGCTCCCAGAGGAGACTTCCAAGATCCGGAAAAGAAATTGGAGTTGAAGTGAAAGTGATATTATTTCCGGGATATTCCTACTCCCGCGTCAGTCACGAAGGATCGGATGAGCAAGGGAGGGAAAGATGGATCAATTTAATTCCGACATACGCAGTCAGTGCAGGCGGAGCAGAATAGAATCGGAAAAAATCCATTTTATCCATTACCGAATGGTCCAAGTTGAGCCTATGGAATTCACCCAATTAATTTACTCGAGCCCGCCGAGCCGCCTGAAGCTCAAATTTCACTTTCACTCTGGTTAGGTTTCCCAAAACAAAAGTTTACGCTTTGGTAAACAAACACTTTCCCCACTTTCACTTAACCCTTTGAAGCTAACTACCACTACTAGCGTGCGGGAATCTAAATGAACCATGTCCCCTTCCTCTCCTCATCATTTCATTCCCATCAGCAATGGACTACGAACGGGGAAGAGCAGGAGCTTCATTCAATGGAAAGTGAGCCACTTTGATCAAATCAAAACACGGAACACGACAGCAGCAAATAGCAACCAACCCAACTTTCATTAAAAACTTTCATCTTCCCTGTTATCCTCTTCTACGCTGCGGGAGGGTTAAATTAAAAGAGTGAGGAGGAAGCACGGCCAGAATTGAATAAAATCAGAAGGAACAAGTGAAAGCAAGAGTGAAAGCAAGAATGCATTAATTCCAGAATTGTATTCAGAGTCAGCAGTAGACTGGAATCGGGTCATCTGGTCTTCCCATCCTTTTTGGGCGTCTTTCCCTTTTAAGACTCAACCCTGTTCCGGAGGGATTAAATAACCTACCCTACTATAAGGTTACGTGACTCTGAATATCTACCGGGGCTTCCGAAACTCGGAATCAATGGACCTTCGATCCCATTCTGCCAGGAAAAATGGAAAGAGAATGCAGGGGACGGAGTTGGGAGACGAGGTTTCTACGGAACAGAGAGATTTAAACCGGAACAGAACCTACAAACTGCAAACAAAAGAGATATTTTATGAAACCTCTGTCAAATCCTAAGGAATCTACCAGGGAATTGGAGAGAAAGTAAAAGAAAGCAGCTCAACTTTGAATGGACAAGAATGGAAGAGTCGCAGTTGAGCGGCTCCATAGAGTTTACGTTAAGAGAAAGTACGGAGAAGGAGATGCCAGCAGGCCTTTCCCAATGCTTTTATGATTCGAATTTGTGACGTTCCAATTTCGATCATCTCATATCTAAACCTAAAAACCCTTAAATCCGGAGAAAGAGACACAATCTTCTCACAACTTCACAAAGTCACAATCAGAAAGCAGGGAGATTGCCAGAAACTTCGGGAACGGGAACTGAAGTTGACGGTTGGATTTTTTTTTATTAGGATATACTCGTGCGTCAATCAAGGGGAATCTGTTTTCGGAAGCAATTTCATCCACATCACTCAAGACTCGTCTAAACTGAAAATGGAGTGAATTTTATTTAGAAAGAAATGAAAGATGAGAATTTAATTGCTAGAACAAGAATCCACTCATAATTGAAAAAAAAATACAAATTCAAATGAAGTCTGCTTTCCAGCTCCGTCCCAATCTTGCGTATTTCTCTTCTCCCAATATTTTTCTCAATGAAATCTAGAACCTCTTTTACTCACGGGAAGGTACGGGAAATAAATTTTCTGTCAACTTTATAGAAAGCATAGGCAGGGTAGCGTCAGTTGAACTCTCGTGACCGTTCCGGTTCCGCTTACGCGGAAAACGGGAATTTGGAATTGACTCGAAATCGTAAGATACAAAAAAAAGACAGGGAAATATTGTTAAGCAAGACCCAACCCAAACTCAAAGTTTTCCGTGCAATGTAAAAACGATATCCTGTCTAGACGCAATATATCAATCAAATTAGTTAATTTTCCAAAATGTCTCTCCGAGTTAGTCAACCGCAGAGAGCTCAACTTTGAAAAGAAGAGAGGACACTTTTATTACTTTCACCATTCGTGCAGAGGGAGATGCGATTGCGTCTCTCCGGTTCCTACTTTGTAATTTATCTACGCATTTCCCAATGACATTATGATGATCATTAATACTCTCCTAGTTTAAGTTGTGGAGGACTAGGAGAGGATCTCAGGAAACGAAACTTGTTGTAAAGTTATTTCAAATGGTTATATTACAGGGGCAATTTATTCCTTCATTTCTCCATGTCTGACATGAAGGGGGAAGACGGTTATAAAATCCCCCTTCAACTTTCATCCTCCTTCCCTTCTTCTAGACTTGCAAAGTCTTTGGATAACTTACGAAATGAAATGGGGAGAAGGAATAGATGGAGAGAAAAGATGAAGTTTCTGTTTCAGTTCAAGGGAGAAGAGAAATTGAATTTTTAAGAAGAGAAAAAAACCTGGACACATTTCAAAAACTTTTGTGTAGTATATTAAGCCCAAATGGGATTGCGTGCCTATGACCTCCTCAGCCTCATCTACATTTCTCCTGGTTATGACGGAAAATGAGCTCAAGTGGGGCCTGAATGGTGGATTCCACGCAGTGAAAGTGAGTGGACTTGTTCACACTCTTAGCATGCCACTTGGACTTGATTTATAAATGACTCACGTCCCCCTGTGGTAAAAGTCTTCATCATCCCGACTCCCTCTGACTTGGGAGTTGAGAGAGAGGGAGAGAACATTTAATAAGTGAAAGCATTTCCCAACTTTCCCTGGGCGGTGGCGGTTGGGGAGGAGAAGAAGGCGAGTGTAGCCAAAAAGTAAAAGACAATTGTAAGTACTAGGACTTCCGAGCAGTGTGGAACAATTCCGTCGCAGTGAGGGTTTTTAAGGTTATGAACTCAAATTCAAAGTGGCACATTTGAAGGCTTTCTCTCTCCTTCCTGGCCGGATGGGGTTATGTCCCACTTTCCCCATGTGAAATCCCATAAAGACTTGATTCATGAATCAGGGAACACGTAGAATTGGGTAGGAAGGAGGATTCCTACCCAAGAACACTCATAGGCCGGACTCGAGAAATACCTTTGACAGAAAATGATTCCTTTACAATTCCACTGTTCCGTTCCGATGCTCCTCCTACCGGATGGACTAATGGATATGAACTAATATTCTTATTAGTAGCGTGGAAAGGACTTCCATCTTAAATTAGACTAAACGACCTCACATCATGCCATATTCTGAGAGTGCAAAGTGCAATTACACGGAATGTCTGCTTAACCCGTGCACACACCAATAACCATTAAGAAATGACCACTCCGAGAGAGTAAACGGAGAGTTCCCTACTGCTGGGATGCCCTTTTATTGAAATGTCAACAGCAACACATAATTTTCGTGCATGCGAGGGTGACGGAAGTTTATAAACTTCAGGATGCTAGTAGGAAGTGTGGGAAATCAGCTTTTCTTGAAGTAAATTTTAGATTTTCCCCTGCTCCACTTGCATCCTTGCCTTGTTTCTGGAACCTAAGCTCCACGGAACCAGGAAAAACCATCAAATCAAAGGAGAAGAGGACCACAAAGACATAAAAAGGAGAAAGCAAAGTGGGGATGAAAGTGAAAGTTTGTTGTGACAATAAAAAAGGAAGAAAAAGAAGCCCGGGATCGTAATGACCTGGACAGATATAGGCTCCCGGGAGAAAGGCTCACAGGGAAAGTTCTGCCGCGTTGTTATATTAAAGAAGATGTTCTGGGGCTCACCGAGTTAAGGACAATGGAGTCCTGCTGGTGGGTGAGGGACGGAGAGAGAGCGAGAAAGGGAGTGCACCGCCTTGCATCACTCTTCTCAAGATTATGATAGGTCATTTCCTCTTTCTGACGCCACAAAACAAGGGGAAGGAACGGGCTCAAGGACCCGGAAAAAAAAGGAAAAGGAAAGGAATAGAAATGTGAAAGTATAAAAATGTCTTTTCTCTCTCTCTGGATTCCCCCATTCTTGTGTGTTTTCCCCAAAACCAACCTAAAACCATATTCTCCTCAGGCCGGCCGTGTTCCTCCTGTATCGTGTTGCACGAAGGAGAAAGCTCGCCGAAAAAGAAGCCTTTCCTCATTATTAGCTTAACCCCTTCCCTCCTTGATGGATTTGAGTCGTTTTATGACTCTTACGAGTTAAAGACGGAAGGGAAAGAAGAAAGGCGTCTCCAATGACAAAAGTTATTCCTCAATTACGGCAGATTGAGACGACTATTGGAGGGTGTCTGCCTCTCCGCTTACTTTTTTTCCGATTCTAATGAATCTGGAAATTATACTCCGTACGAGTTCAAGATGCTTTTAGTGTAACAATGCGGCGTGTCAAGTTGAACAACACGAACTATGTCAATTCCAATCCACAGAACATGCGGCAGACGGGCTTACAAGGAGCAAGTGAAAGTCGGAAGGAAGAAAAAATTCTAAAAACTAATTATATTATCACTTCCGAATAATTCAAATCTTAACTAAAAATACATAGAGCGTCTTCCCAGGTGAATGTGCTTGTGGATCGTGTAAATTGTTTGTGAAACCGATGACGAATCTTTAGGTACCCCAGTCATATAATGTGGAATTCCTGTTATAATTGTCACCGCCACTTGCCTATAGACGTGGCCATAGCTCAAGTGAAAAGAGAAAGGTGAAAGTCAGCTGCGCGCAGTCACGACTTCAAATCCAACTCCATGCATACACTTTTTTATGGTTTAATTGAAAGTGCATGGTTAGAG
>Ga0194135_10003033_pt1 | contig 10245 bp, 12 predicted proteins | sample LitLau_LLRF_2013_FD_134024 | JGI IMG/M metagenome (GOLD analysis project Ga0194135, IMG submission 134024) | Freshwater sediment microbial communities in response to fracking from North America - Little Laurel Run_MetaG_LLRF_2013 (version 2) | ecosystem: Environmental > Aquatic > Freshwater >... | reverse complement strand
TTTCCGGGAAGTCGCCAGATAAAAATACTAATAATGACACCAAAATACGTTTTTAGTTGACTTTCGGGTAGATTTTCCACAGAAAGTTCCCGGGCCCGACCGTTAAGTGTAAAAACATAAATGTCATTATAGCTTTTTTTGTATATAATCTTTCTTTTCTAAATTTTTTATGCATTCGAGTAGGTTATCTTTGGATCTGAAACTGGGGCTGGGTAGCTAGTCCTGGATTGAGGTTTGTAGCGGCTTGGCTCAATGCCAATTATCCAATTTAATTTCTTCTCTGCACTTGGTTACAGAATCGTTGCATGCAACAAAAAATTGAAGGCTGAGTATTCAGTGGGCCGTCTTGGAAGAAATGAAGATTAGGTTAGATGAATTGAAGTCTGGCGTTCCAGTATTATTAGTCGACTAGATGGATTCCTTTTGTGTGGATCGACGCACGAACCGGTCCGAGTAAGGTTACTTTTTTATTTATCGATTTTAGACATAAACACATGCCGAGTAGGGGGGAACGGAAAGGCAAACAAAACCAAAATAGTATTTCCCGAAAGTCATTTTCACATTCCAGGTGAATACCCTCGATAACGGGGGACAACGGAAGAGTTTTTATTCTCAATTGTTGCGATCAGTCATCATCCGACTTCCTTCCGGCTTGGATCACTCACACTCCCAGTGGACTTCCCTCGTGTGAGCTGGAACAATGTGTGACTGCGTCTGTCTCGCATGTTTCGGGGCCTGTGCTGCTGCATTCTTCATCATTGGGATTTACTTTGTAAGTTTTTGGTTTGAATTATTAAATTTACTTTTATAAAATTGATGAATTTTACGAAAGTTTGGATGATATAATGTTGGAAATGTTAGTTTTTTGGCGTCATCTTTACTTCATTGGCGATCCGAGCCAAGAGTGCCATCAATTCTTACGATGCCCTCCTGTCCCATTCCAGTAATCAGTTTTCGGAAGGGAATTTATATCTCAACCTCTGCATCACTATTGGCGTTCTCTTTACCCTCTTGACTCTGTTGGGATGGGCTGGAGAAAAGAAGGGCAGGAAGACACGATATGTTGTAATGCTAAATAGATGATTGAATTACTGGAATTCTCCTCTGGAAGATTATTGATAGTGGTTTTGATTTCTTCTCCAGTATGCGGCTGCGCAGCTCTTGATTATCATCCTTGGAATGGTCCTCTACATTGGGCTCTACCCCAGTGAAGGAGCAGTTGAGAGTTTCATAGCCAAAGCGCTCAATGACAGCCTCCATCTCTATGGCGCTGAGAGTCCGAACGCCTCAACCGGATTGGATGAGAAGGTCAACATGAAGGAAAATACGACCGGAGCTTGGGACAAAGTCCAAACGAGGGTAAGGAAAATCTTTCCACGGTGCGAGTCGGTACCCGGATTTCGGCTATTTGAGAGTCTATTATAAATAGTTTGAGTGCTGTGGGATCCGTAACTATCTGGACTGGGAAGTGACAAAGTTGAGCCCCGCTGTCCCCGTGAGTTGTTGTCGTGAGGATCATCGGATGGCCCGATGCTCAGATGCCGTCACCTTCAAGAACCCTTACGAATCCAATAAAATTATTCATGTCCAGGCGAGAACCAATCAACTTCATTACAGGATGTGATGATGAAAATCATGCAATTTTAATTGATTTTCTCGATTTATTTCTCTCTTCCAGGGATGTTTGGAATCCGTTCGGGCGGACACGTTGGGTCAAGTTGAATTCTTGGATTACTTTCTGATTCCGATCATTCTGGTGACCTGCCTTGGCTTCGTCATTACGTGCTGTTCCAGCGGGGTCAAGAAGGATGATGAGGATGTGGAAGTGAAGAAAGTGGGGCCAATCTTGGTCCGGAGAAAGACCGGAAAGAAGAAAGGGGACGTGGAAAATCCGGAGGAGAATGGGACCCAGTTGGCTCTGACTGAAAAAGGGGAAGGGGAGGGGGATGGTGGGGAAGGTGGAAAGCCCACGGAGACTCAACCAATCACAGTGGCAGCCGCGGCAGTGTAGCATACGTCAGGTCATGGAGGTTCTTCAAATACTTTAACCAATGGTTGTAAACTTGGCAGCATATTACAAAACTTCATCTTGCTTTTGGCATTAAATTTTGGTCATTTTTTGATCCCGTTGTTAATTTCCACTAAACGGATATTGTTTGGGTGAAGGGGGGAATGACGTTGAATTTATGTCGGATAGAAACTAGTAAGCTGGCAGGAACTAACGTTCCGATGGGACTTATGGATCCCAAGATTAACCGTGCAGTCATGAGCCTTGTCTCCCCGCATGTGCATCTGCCGGAATTCATTCTTGGAATGCCATAAAGCAAGTCCATTTTGATTGCCAATGAAAACCTTGCATTGTTGTGACTTTGAATTCAAATGAGGACTGGGCAGCCATAACGTGTTCATCTAAATTTAATTTAATATTCTAAATTAAGACACCCGTCCCTTCAATGTTCCTGATTGGTTGTTCTTCCGTGCGAGGTACGTTCCGAGTGCAGACAAAGTGGACATGATAGTTGGGATAGTGGCAGTGACTGTGACGATTGCACTTACTGCACCTCCTCGTTGCATGAATCCTTAAAAGTAATTGAAATCGATGTAATATGTAATAAAAACAAAGTCTCGCATGCCTTGCCTCACTCTTTCTCTACCGCCGCCGTCGTCGTCGTCGTCGTCCTGTATTGAAATCAAAGTTAAATGGAAAGACTGAAGAGGTATACAAGAGGTGAGAATGGGCTGAGACAGAACCAGTTTCTTTATGAGCAGGGAATAGGGAAGGTGTAAGTGTTGGTGGTTGGTGGACAATGGACAGCAGGTGCATGTCTTGATTACACGACGAGTAAGATTCCTGCTGCAGTACTCCTGACCTGCTGGCTACTTACTTACTACTCAATAATATGAGGGAGTATGATAGCGTCTGAGATCAGATTACATCGCAATTATTTAACTGCCACACTGCAACCCAACCGCATCACCCTCAAATTTCGTAAAGGCCCACAAATGACAGTGAAAGTGAGTTATCCTCTTCAGCTCTGCCGACGTCGTCGTGGTGGTCGACTCGCCTAGCCTCGATCCTTACACTCAGGAAAGCGTTCATCAGTTCAAGGCTGTCCGCGTCTGCTTCATCCCTTCGGAAATCGCAACAACTCAATTCCAATTTCACCATCCCACTCCACCCAACATTTTTGTGAACCTTAGAACTCCGGATTGTCGAGTCCGTGTAGAGGTCAACTAATTCATCTTGTTCCCCGCCCGCACCCTGATGCCGAGGCTCCATGTGCGGACTCCATTTTCTTTTCTGTTTCGGTGTGACTCGGTGTAGAATGTTCAATTAGTCAGAGGAGAACAGTAGTAGTACGTTGGAGGACGAAAACTGAGAAAATGTTGATCCCACTAATAGTATGGGTGGTAATCCTCCTTTTCGTCTTCCCAGTTTACCTCCTGGCTGTGATAGTCTTTGGATTCTGGAGGTTAGTTGTTAATTTTATCGTCTGGAAATGGAAACCAGGCTTCGTGGCCCACTTCACGTCGAGAGACTTGGCCTTTACCTGTGATGACTTTGAGGGGAAAGTCCGGAAGGCCATCATCAACGTGACCGTCCTCAAGGGGCGGACGGACCTGGAAACGCTCCGGGAAGGGATCCGGGCCCGCCTCCTCTCGAATCCCTTTTGTTTCAAAATGCATTGCACGCCCATTCTCTACATGGGCTACTGGTTTTGGCAGAAAACGGAAGTACACGTGAGTCAGACCTTACCTTTGACCTTTCCTACTCGTAACAAAACACAATCCGCCCTCATTTCATTATTAAGAATCACTGATTTTGTGGAAGAGATTAGACGTGCAAAGGTCAGGCGGTGATCGTTGTCCAAGGTTGGAAGTGACAGGCAGAGGGTCACTACTGCGCATTTCAAAGTCTCTCATGACATGACTCATTATGGGGATGATTATTTGATTGTTGCCTAAAACAAAGGAAGAGTATTATGAGAAGAAATTAAAGAGTTTTACTCGTAAAATTGTCCCTGGTTTCCTATTGGTTGGAAACGTGCTAATTAGCGTTTCAAATTCTCAATCCCAGTTTTTGGGGAGAAAAGCATGAATGTGTGAAGGTTGACGTGCATTCTGCGAGCCTCATCGTCATCAATCTTTGATCCCAGAAATCTTTTTCATGGAAAATTATCCTCCTTGATTGCGATTTAAATTCCATTCTTCTCCTCATCCATTGTTTTTCACCACTTTTGTAGCTTTCCGAAGAACATTCTTGAAAGATTGAACGCTCCTGCTCGGCTCCTCCTTCCTTGGTTGACTTCTCGAGAAGCACCCATGCCATATGGGAGGAATGTGGGAATTTCCATGAAAAATGAAAACTTGCCGTGAGTGATGGGATCTTCGAAAAGTCAAGCTTGGCGAGCTGCGTGGGAGCTTTTGTTTTATACTTCGACTCTCCTAATGAGGGTCCACTTTAAACGTTGCAAAAATAATAGGCAGGAAGTGCCAATAATACTTGCATTGGGATCTTAAAGGGATTATTCCAAATCCCTCAAGCCCACCTTCCGCCCAAGTCCAAATCCCGATGATCTGATTGGTTAAAACTTCTTGATGCATTTTTTGGCTTCGTGGAAATGACTCAGCGAAATTTTAAATTGAAATTGAAAAGTGCCAACATTTTTTTTTTCGCGAACTATGAACCTACCAAACTGCCTGGGGGTTACAAAGTTACAAGTCCAACTTTTTTTTCGTAGACTAAAAACGATTAGTGCGAATTTCCGCACTTTGCTCCGAATCGTTTTTCTCCTTATTCGTTTCTTCGTTCAAAGTTCGTTTTTTTTTTCGTAAGGGGTTACCGTAAGTATTGGGATCCATTCCGCTCGAATTCATTGCACACAGAATGGAAATGGCAGAAATTGGGTTAGGCTCCTCGGTACACTTCTGACGGTTAGCTAGCGGAGGAGGAAATATATGGTTGATTTACAAGTTTAAATTAATTACACCAATCGTGCTGAGGGGGGACTCTCTCTCTCTCTCCCTCTTAATTTTTTATCCAAACAAGTTTTGCGGATTGTGTGAGGGTGGTGTACGGATCCCATTCACTACCAACTACCACACATTATTATTTATTTCAACCAATCAATGGCCACCGTTTCACTCACTTGAACAAAATTAATATTCACGTTACATGCAAAGTGAACCATTTTCGCCTTCTTGGTATGACTGACCTTTCCTCATCCGCTTTTCCTTTCATTTGGAAAGAAGCAAGCAAGTTTAGTTTGTAGAATTGTATTATAATTAATTGTAAAGTGATTAATTCTTTACGTAACACACGTGGTGGGGCTCTCGCTCGATCTTAATCAAATTTGATAAGTCCATAGTCCATCCAAAAGTTATAAAACGACAATTTGCAAAACGCAGAAAACGAGTTTAGAATCTTGAGCAAGTGCGCGCTTACGAGTGACACGAGTGGGAATATGTGAAACTCCCAACGAAATTTATGACTTTTTGAATGAAGATGAGCCAAACGTATTTCTCCATTCTGTCCATCATTTAGGAAAGTTTATATAAAGGAAACTGACCTAATGCTTTTCAGGGCATTTACAAATCGAGGGGTTAATATAACACGTTTTTATTAGAGCGCATGCGTAAGCCTGTTAGGAGTTTCAATTGTTTTGAAATACCTCTGGAAAATTATGGCGTTGCGGAGTCTTTTAATGGCAGGGAATTAGGGAAACCTTTGTATCGAAAGAGGTTAACAACCAACGCCACCCACGTAAACGCCAAACTTAAGTAAAGATTATGTTCAGGATTTCGAAATTTATGAAATAGTTCATCCGTTGATTTAATTCTTTTTGGCACGCGCGTAGTCAATTCTTTGCAAGAGCAGAGCAAATTCAATGAAATGCAAGTTAGAATTGAAGACGTGGACGAGTGGGCACTAAAAAAACCGTCAATTTCCAGAAAGTACGACCAGTTTTTTGTACTTTCGTGGAAATTTTTTTTTGTCGAAAAACTCCATTTCATCCCAACCCTAAAACCCCCAAACGCTTCAAACTTTGTGGTTTGTCAAGTGACGTTTTTTAACCAAATTAGCATAGTTGTATTTTTTTTGGGTTAAAATTGATTAGCGCCAGGTGTGATTAATTAGGTTTGAAAAGATGTAATTTTCAAGGGCAGAAGAATGTCGTTTCGGTTTTGGCACTGACAAAGTGAGACAAAGAATTTCCTGATGGTGGATTACGGTTAGGGAATTAGGAGCTTTTGGGGAGGATTGGTACACGGGAGGGGAAGGACACGCGTGGAATTAGTGAATTGGAGACCTAATTCCTGTACGATTTTAATTGTTTTCCATTGTGGGAAACTGTTGGGAGTGCGTCGGAGGGTGAAATGGGAGAACAAATTGGGAGCAGGCAGTGGAGGATGAAAAGATGAGGTGAGTATACATAAGGAATGCTTGCTTGAGTTGGCTCAATTTAAGGAAAGATGAACAATGATACAGACAGAGGTAGGTCAAGGTCGTTCTTGACGAAAATGAGAGGAGGAAAGGAGGATTTTGTAATAAAATACAATTCAGGTGAAAATCCTTCTGGGTGCAAAAAAAATTAGCTGAAGGAAGGATCTAAAATAATTAGTTTTGGATTTTACATTGTTTAATACCTGGTTGAGGCTCAAGGCAATTCACGAAATTGAATGAGTATTCCCATTATACGCTTCCAATTTATTTCCTCTTTCCAAGGGAATGTGATCATCATCCCCCAACACCACTTCATCTCCATAAGTATAATTCACACAATCCTATGCTGGAGGACAGGGCAGGTGGAGGAAGTGATTTGATTCGTTGCTGAAAAAGTGAGTAAAGGAACAACGCAAGGATCAAGGATGATCAGATCACGGTGACGGTGGTGATGGTAGTGATTAGTAGGTTGTTACAAAGGACAGGAAAATCCCAACCATGAATCACTTGAGACATGATGGAGATGATGACGGGAATGGGGATAGGACTACCGCCGGAGCGGGAACCTTTAAAATGATTTTGGAGCCCAAGTTTACCCGATCCTTATCTCCTTTCACATCCCAGGGTGAACAGGCTGAACAGAGTTGAAGGGCACGCAATTCACCGGAAGTTTACTAAATGGGCCTCTCTTTCCTTTTTCCACTTGCAGCTCAATTCCCACGTCTTTGAGCACGATCGAGTCAAGACGGATGATGAGCTCAAGACGTTCCTGCCTGCCTGGGGACAGGAGAAGTTCCAGGCCGATTGTCCGCTCTGGGCGGCCATGTTGGTCCCCCTGGACCAGGACCGGAGTGCCATTGTGATCAAATACCATCACATGCTGGGGGACGGGGTTAGTTTCATGCGGCTCCTGGAGTATTTGTGTGATGGGGGGTGGGTCCATCTCCAGGCTCCACCGGTCCAGTCCATGTCATGGCTCCACTGGGTCTACGCCTGGTACACCTTTCCATGGAACGCCCTCAAATCCTACCGCCTGGCTCGGATACGAAAAGGATTTCGGCCGAATAGTAAGAACCGCCACTAAATTTAATCTCTTCGGCGATTAATGCATTATTCGCTGGGCCTAATTTTAATTTCTGACTTTTGTTACGCGTTTTACAGTTTACTGCGGGGAAGGATTCACATCCTGGACTGAAATCCCTATGGAAAAGATTCGAGTTATTCGGAGAGCTTCGAAATGCTTGTTCCAATCCGTCATGGGCGGGATCCTGTCCAATGCCTTCCATCGTCTACTGGACACGAGTGGGAGGGAAGTGCCGAGTCATATCCGAATGGTCATTCCCATCCCATACCCAAACCGGACGGAGAAGACGCTCACCAACCACTTGTAAGTTTAGCAATGACCTTTAACCGCATGCGTCCCTGCCTCTTGACTAATTCTGTTTTGGGCCTGCGCAGTGCCTGGCTCCATTCCGAGATGCCGGTCGGGGGAGGGCAGAAGGCCTTGATCGAATTCGACCAAAGTCTCAAGAATAGCTACAAACTGGGCATGCATGGGGTGATGTGGGAATTCTTCCGAGCCATGTACCTAATGCCAGGTCCCCTGCTCAAGAGATACACGACCTGGGGTGAGGTCAACATTCCGCCAGTACTTTTATCCAGTGTCCCTGGAACCCTTGGCCAAGTCAGCGTCCTCGGCCTGGAAGCACTCCAGTCCTTTCCTATTCTCTCCCTCGGCTGCTCAATGGGTACGTGCGTAATTAACCAAGTTGGAAATGATGAGTTGACATGAATTCTGGGCAGCGGGAGAGCGCATGCGTGCTTGGTTACTAATTTTACTGAGAATGTGGTTGCAGGCGTGAACGCAACGGTGACCACGTATAAGGACAATGCCCATTTTACAATTCGAGTGAGTAAGGAAGTGATAGCCACTCAGGACCTGCTGAATCAATTGCTTCAGAAGCACATACATGAGGAAGTGGATCTACTCTATCATCAGGTAACTCCAAGTTTTACAAGTTTTAGCAGAAAACCATTAAAGTCCAATGGAAAACTCGTAATCTGTGAAATGACTATGAAATTTCTTGGTACTATTATTGTCAGGCCCTAGCCGCTCAGTACCGGGAAGGGACGGATCCCAACTTTAATAATCAACACGTACAGATTAAAGTTCAGAGTGAAAAGTCCTGAGTGTTCAAATCCGTCAAGTCCAAAAACTATTCAATCTCTTCCTCATGTAAATTTAGGCCAACCAAATAAACGGTCTTCCACATAGCAAAGACTTCAAATAAAACGAGGCATTCCCAAACACCACAAAAAGGAAGGCGGAACATTTGAATTTTAATCGTTTATTATTGTATCAAATGGACTCATGAATATTCAGAATTTGGAAATTGTGTGAATTCGTAAGGAATTCTTATTCATATCGATTGGGCTAAAAATTTGAAATTGAAACGTAAGCTTTGTGTGGGGAGATTAGTGACGCGGCTGTCCGGACTTCCCTCAATCCCAGTTGTCTCCGTCCTGAACAATGCGACGACGCGTGCCTTCATAGTATTGCAACTTGCAGAGGATTTTGACGGTGTCGTTGGGACAACGTGATTGGTCGAGAGCTGAGATGGGGATGAACTGCTTCTTCCCGTAGGAGTCTCCAATCTTCAAATCCACAACCGAAGGATCGCGGTCGGAGCCAATCTGATGGATGGCATGCCCCTCCCCGTCCAAAAGATTCAACTGAATCTTGGCCTTGAGTTTTCGCTCAGCCAGATCTCCGATAAGGGGAAGCCAGCAGAAGCATGAGTCACCGAATCCAAGAAGAGAGAGATGAAGACTCAAGTGTTCCTCCTTGGCAAACCCGAATTGATTCTTCTGCGCACGCAATTGCCAACGGTGGCATTTAGTCCCTCCGGAATAGACTGGAGAAGTAATGACAGCGTTCCCAAATTCGCTAAAGTGTTTGATGATCCAGAGGAAGCTAAACACATCCTCATTGTCCAGCTCTGTCACGCCAAGTTGGTCGACATAGACGGCCCCAATCCGGCGTTTGTTCCCGTGGGGATCATCCCCGTCACCGCCAGATGCCATCCTGGACAAAAATCAAAATGTCAATTTTTTTCGATACTTGGGATACATTTATCTTGATTAGTCACGTTCGTAACCTGTAAATGTCTTCCAAGAAGAGGAGGTAAAGGTTCACGGTAGGGTATGGATTACAGAGGAGGCGAGAGATTTATCCTAAAATACTGGTTAGTCAATTTTGAATTCGGAAACAGCCGACCTGCATGCACGATCGTCGCGTCTGCAATCCAATTGGATATCCTCCAAACTACGTCTAAGCAAACAAGTCAACATTTATTATGTCAAGTCAAAAAGCTCGAGGCCCATGGAAACCAGGGTGAGAAATTTTATACAAACGCCGCAGGCTGATGGTGACAGTAAATTTTTCCTCTTCTTCCCTCTATCCAAATGCTAAACAACAAAATGCAAATCTGCTAAAACCTTTGAAGATGTGGATAGATAGAACCAAGCACGAGAATCGTAAACATTCCGGTTTCTATTTTTATCAATAATTTCTTGACATTTTTTTACGTAAAAGTATGTATAACTATTTCCGTATTTTTGGGGTAATAATATCAAAAAGGAGCTCAGACAGATCCGTAAACACAAATACGAAACCTCCAAATCAGTAATTTCAAATCTGTCAAAACACAAATCCGTAAATTTACAAATCCGTAAATATTTTTTTCGTCAATCACAAATCCGTAACTTAAAAAATCTGTCAAAACGCAAATCCGTAAATT
>Ga0194135_10003032_pt1 | contig 10245 bp, 3 predicted proteins | sample LitLau_LLRF_2013_FD_134024 | JGI IMG/M metagenome (GOLD analysis project Ga0194135, IMG submission 134024) | Freshwater sediment microbial communities in response to fracking from North America - Little Laurel Run_MetaG_LLRF_2013 (version 2) | ecosystem: Environmental > Aquatic > Freshwater >... | reverse complement strand
TGTGTGATAGTCATTAAAAAAGTCACAGGGTGGGTAAGCTGTAATATACTGACTGACGAGTGATAATCAGAAAAGGATGTAAAAACATACTAACCTTGGCCATATGTTGCACTAGGTCAGATTAATGTCAGTCTCTCTCCTACGCCCTTCCAGTTTTGTGTGTGAGTGTATTCCCAGTAGCCAGCAACTGAAAGTTCTTCTAATCTGCTCCTGCCTTTCCTAGACTCTTTCTCTCTGTGGGAATCTGAGCTAACCGGAAAACACTCGTTTTTTATTATTACTATCTCCATGAGTGTGTGAGTGTGGGCAGAAGTTCACACAAAACTAACTGGATTAATTCCACCACCACTCGATCGGAATGGAAATCAGAATATATCCAGTTAGAGTAATCAATGACCCATTTCCTATGCACAACCTTACCTTGTACTCTCTTTCCTTCTTATCTCGTACAATTAATCCATTTCCGTTGACAGATGCACAAATGAAATCTCAGGAGACCTGACCTGCCTGCATATAAATGTACGTATATATATGCATGTGTAAAACAGCGTGGCTTGATAGTTGATAGGCTAAACGGATTTAGTGCACAGAACAATTGCACAGGAACAAGTCTTTTATTCCAGAGATGAATAATACATCAATAATAAATAGGTTGCAGTGCAACAAGTTGTTTTGTGTGCACACTAATTCATCTCCCTTTTATACACGAAAGATGAGCTGAAAAGCACCCAGAGATAGAGATTGAAAAATTGAAATATGCTTTTGCACGGCTTTTGTGTACTTTTGGGTCTGTCATGAAAGTACAATACAAGGTGGACACGCAGGTGGACGTAAAACTGGTAAGACTTAAAAACTTTAGAAAAAGGGATTAGAGATACACGTTACATCACAAAGTACACCTCTCTGACATGGAAAAAGAATAGGTTTTCAATATTTCAATAGATTTCTTCCACCAAGTATCGATATGATACTTTTAAGGTTTTAGGGGAATGCGTGTGTGTATGTGTATGCGTAGTGTATGTTTCTTATCTAATCTCTGATGCCTTGAGTAGCTGTGCTGCACAGTAGCACAGAACTAACAATAGTTTAAGCCGTAGTAACCATGTCGAAAGATGGAAGAGAGAGATACGAAGAAGAAGAAAAGTAGCCGCAAGAACTCTTTTGATTTTGTTTCTCTCGTCATCTCTTACAAATAAGAACATGTGAAGACGTTTCCACTTATTATTATTCGGTCCTGATAATTCTTTTATTCCGGGGAGATAAGGAAAAGACGAAATGTGAGACAAGACATACATACAACGCACATTATATAAGCAGAGAGTGTGTGTATGTGTGTGTAATAATGCGTAGCACGATTTATGGAACTCTCTTTTAAAAGTCTCTCTCTTAGTTAATGTGTTTGTGTGTGCGAGATGAGAGTTGGGTTTAATGGGCTTTGTGTGTCTACAGAACAAATATTGTAACAAATATTGTAACAAACATAGTAACAAATATTATGTTCAGGCTAATGGAGAGACACAGAGAGTGAGAGAGAGAGAGGGGTGAGGTTTTAAAGTTCCTCAGTTTCAAACGTATATTGTACTTAATATTGTGAAATTAGTCTGTGAGTGTAAGGCTTAAGGGCTAGGAGGAATATAAGACAGAGAGTTAACTACTTATTTAGTTGTGTAATTTCAAGGGAGACTCTTTTCATGGGTCATTTGTCTTGGGAAAGATGAATTAAGGAAAAAGGCCCATGTAATAGTAATAATGCTGGGACTCAAGTCTCCTTCTTCGTTGTCATTATATGCACAATGGAAATTTAGAGTGTAATTAGGGTAAAGTTTCTTGTGCACCTTCTGCTCGCAATATAAAATAAATTCTTTCTCTGGAAAAATTAATTCTCAGAAAGGATTTAGGTTACTTGGTCAAAAATCATCCCACACACCTTCCTTCAATATTATTCAGATTTATTCGTGTGCTAATCTGTTACTATATAAAATGAAAGAGAGTAATTCCAGCAGTTGGCAGAGATCCCCTTTTAATAAGTATAATTATTGGGCTGACGAGGAAATGCACGTACACTCGATAAGTAATTATTATTTGTAAGGTAGTTTTGGGAGATTTTTAGGAACGCGGGCAAATGAAGAAGAAAAAGGACCTTTTTTGACAAAAGATAAAGAAGGAGTTCATCTTGTAGGTATAGCTTAAAGGGAGACTACTGCCAGATTTCGAAAGTTGAGCAGATTGAAGACGTCCTTGTTTTCTTTGCAGCTGCTGCTGTCTCTATATTACGAAAGACCTTGATGGCACGGGAAGGACAGGTGGTGATGGGGATCATGGGCCCTTCCTTATCAGATTCCTATACACGTACATACATACGCATTGGCAGATCCTTCTTCATTGTCTTCCTTCTTTCTTCAAATAATAAGTACCCTTTCTTTTCTCCAGCGCCAAATGAACATCTCTCCAGACTTTTCCATGGGCATATGTTTCAGAGTGTCAGTAAGTCTTCGTGAGTGTATGATTTCCATATGGCTTTCTGAGAAACGACGAGAAATCAAATTGTGCGTTGTTCATATATTCGTGTTGATTGTATAGGGAACACATAAGCTATAAAAATGTGTTTACCAGGAAGCTTATTTTTTGCTTCCTTCAGCTGCTTCAGCTTCTGCTTCTGCGAAGAAATGGATTTTGGTAAACAAATTTCGAAATCGCAATAGAGAGAAAGATTGAGGAGTTATTTATTTCGCAGAAACATACAAGCCGCCTATAATCGTACGTTGTACGTGGTTCATGTTGGCTGGCAAAGGAGATGAGATCATTTCTTCGGTAAGGATTCAATAATGATTATTGGGAAAAGGGACGCGTAGGAAATGATCTTTTTAGTGTGCTTAGCAGTCAGTAAAACGATGCCACATCCACGTCAATAACCACACCAAGGGTCGTTCTTTCAATCTTTCAAGAGATTTTAGTGCAGAAGGAGCAGCTGCCATTCTATTGTGTAATTTAAGAAACTTTCAAGACACACAGACTTGGGTGATAATGTGTGTATAGTAATATCGTCTGATGAGACCTTGGTTAAGGGTCTCTCCCTGAAATCCCGCCAAAACGTCTTAGTGACCCTTTAAAGGGTCTCTTTCAATTTCATCTCAGGTAGATAGATTTAAGATTTGGTGATCTAAATGGGAACACAAAAGAGGGGTGAACTCAAAACTCCAAGAAAGAAGAACAAGCAGGCACGGTCCATGAATCGGGTGCATTTCGAGAGATGAGCCAGACGAAGAGGAACCTCAGTGTAATAATAATTTGGGATGTTTTTCAAGGTTTTTTCCACAACTTCTTCACAAACCTTAGAGTCTTCCGTTCGAATTAAAGCGAAGGAGCTACTGAACTACCGATCATCATCAGGAACATCTGCCATCATCATCTCATCTTCGGACAATCTCCACATCCGTCTCACTAGACACGACGATGAGTATTATTAACCTCCACAGGGCTTTTTTAGTTCAAGGGACCTTCTTTCTATTTCCATGAGTAAAATCTGGTAAAACAAAAACTAAAAACCCCATCGATAGAACAGGAAATCATTAAAGATCTCCTTCTACACGGTTCTGAAGAAACTAAGAAACTATCATCCCTACAAATAACCTGCAGTCCCAAATATATTTCTACGGTAGTCAAAATGCAATGTGGTTACCTGCTTGTCCTTCATTGCCTCTTGTGTAAATAAATATATGAAAGGTGGATGGTTTCTTGGATTATGCGACGATGGGAAATAATCAACAATAAAACCCAGTTTTTAACAAACGGTACTCTATATAGATTGCAGAATTTATATCATTAATACATTTCACACGCACACACACAAGCGGTATGTATTTAATGGTCAATTTACCCTTAAACATATTTTAAGGAATACTTCAAGAACTAAATAAGCACATGCATTTATACATATAACTTTATACTTTGTATGAGACTAGTTTACAATTAAAGGTAAGCAATAATGATATTGAAACTGAACTTGATGAAGGTGAAAGGAGGAGCATAAAGTACATTTTGGAGATAATATATATTTTGAATTATGTGTGTACAGCCTTATTACGTAAGGAAATATAATGTTATATATTGTACGTGTCATGCAGTCGTAAAGATAATGGTATGTACGGAATAGTATGGATATGCTTTCATATACGTATTCTTAATAGCCGTCTCATCTTCCTAATAGCAATGAAGCACTTCCACGAGTTAATCCCTTAGCCGTGTACATATATACATTTATATAATATATATTGACTATATAAACTATATAGACGAATGTAAAGTACTTTGGGGATTAGTGGGAAGGAGATTTACAACGTAATTACTGAAGCTAAATGAAGATTCGAAAGCTAATCTGACGGTTCGCAGTAAAATCATAAATCACTGGAGAGACTACACGAACTATACACACTTTATATAATGTAGAGGAGACTTGAGACTACTGTGCATAATAAAAGTTTAGGGAGGGGATGAAATGCTGCTTTACCTCACAAAGTTTCACTTCGAATTTTGCAACAATGAAGGGTACACAGTAATACAATTTATGGAGAACTCTCTTTAAGGTTCGCGTGAATCGTAAAATGTGTGTAATGGTTTCTCAATAATAATACACATACATGGCATTACATGGATATGAATTTCAAGGGGAAATGATAAACAGAATTTCCAATTTCCGAGTTTGTTTTTAGAGAAGTTAGAAGAGATCGAGGAGAGTTTGTTACTTTTTTGATCGAACAATTCGAGCTCTTCGATGAGCTGGACAATACTCTGCATACTCTTCCCATGTGCAACCTGAAGTGTTGCAGCATTCGTCTGTGATTGATTTATTCTCACGCTTCCTCCTGCAAGCAGGCAATATAACAATATATTGTACATGGGATTATACACAGGGGAGTGACATGTATGTTTAATTTAGGGATTATAGTTAGGAAAAGGAAAGGTTGGTTTGTGATTGGGACTGATCATCAGTGCGATCAGGTTGCATTATTTATATGGCTGTGTCTGTTTGTAAGGTGGAATAAACTCACCGGACGACATATCCACTCCAAGGTTTTATTACGGTATTAGCCATAGACTTCCGGATAAAAACTCCAAGAGGATTCGAGAGCTTCTTGTCAAGGCGATAAATGTCCTTTTGACATGCCCAGTCCATGTGAGTCAGCAGTTGATCCCGACATCGGGCGTGTTTTTCTAAATGCCATGCCGATTTCCATTCATCTTCGTTTCTGCAGAGAACGGGTGAAACTTTTAAGCTTTTTTAAGGAATTAAGGATGAAGGGAATACTAAGGACGAAGGGAAGGCTGCGCTGTAAAATTTTTCATGGAAATCTTTTATGGAATCGCCTCGACTGAGATTTCATGGGTGATGCGATTAACTACGGGTTGCATTTTTGTGTATCCTTATTGCATCTTGCATAACCGACCATACACACTTATTGTTAGTGTACATATTTTCTCTGTTGAGTCAATGAAAATGTACACTATGAAACTATTTCTTGGTTGGGAAAATCTTTGAAGGTGAAAATTCTGAGAAACCTCCAAAACTCACAGATTCATTTACTTTGTATTTCTTCGTAAAAGCCAAAAGGTAAAGAATTGTAAATTGTAGAAGGATGGGAATGTATGGGGAGCAGAAGTTCATTGGTGTATGTTCATTGACAAAGATCTCCTGGATATATCATGCCTCTGATTTCAGTTGATGTTGTGAATGAAAGAACAAGTCAAAGTGCATCTCTCCATTGTTACCTGCATCTATGTGAAACTCTGTTACCTTCTTCCTTAAACTATTTAGACTTTATTCAGGATTCAGAATGCATCCACACAAGAAATTCCAGAGACCGTTCGTTCACCGTTTCATTCAAAAGATTTTGTGACTTTTCTTTGTATGCGTCTTTCTCCTGTACACCAAAAGTTCATGGAGCAAAAGGAAATGAAAAAGTCAGGTTTTGTTTGTGTGTCACTTTACAGCATTATTATTTATGTGAATAAAAGAGGAAAAAGGACACTGGGCTTTTTATGTAGAAAATGTAGAAAAGCTTCAATTCACATGGATTGCATGTTTTTTCGAAACCTGTTATTATACACAAGTTGTTGTAAGAACAAGGTTACTTGTTATATAAACTTGTACTGTGCATGTGCATGGTTTTGTAGATGCGTCTTATGATGAGCTCAATAGACCTTACGAAGAACCACACATTATACTACAACGATGTTTAAGTGATTTCGAAGGAGTTTATGATTCGATATTTTATACGAAAAACTACGCACACATAATAGATTACATACATAATAGTGTGTATTGCTCAGGGGTAGTCAATTCAAAAACGTGTAGGTACTTGTAATTCAACGTGTGTGTGTGATGTTAAAAAGGAGACGCGACCTATTTAGTATCAGAGTGTACAGAAAGGCAGCAGAGATGTTTGAATGATGCAAATTAAAGATTTAATTTGAGGAGAAAAGTTGATTTAAGGGAAAGAAGAGCCCCCAAGGAGAAAATAAAAAGCCAAAAGTCCACAACGTGTAATGTTTCTTAAGGTTTGATGGATCATATAATAAAAAGTGATATGTGAAGTCCGTGAAGGTGGTGGTGGTGGTCTGGTCTGGTCAGCTTCGAATCTCTCTCATGAGTTTTTGTTTCTTGAGAAATCTTCTTTCATGTGAATCTCTGTTCATTTAATACATGTATGGACTTCGTCGTGACTCGAGAACAAAAACGTGGAGGAGGAAATGATGTTGTACATATTGTACAATGTGAAGATGATCTTCTTATGACTGTGAAATGAGTTTCTGAGTTTGTGTATCTCTCTCTCTCTGTAATAGTGAATGCTTGCTCAATGATTATCATGGAAAAAGTAGAAGAAAGGGTTTTTATAGTTATGTCTTATGTGTCTGGCTGCTGGGGTGCCTTACGGAGAGAGAGAGAGTAGTGCTGAGTGGAGGTGCCTTGTGACTTGTTAAAAAAAGTCTGAACTGTCTGAAGGCACCTCACGAAACTGTCTTAAAAATTCATCAGAATTTGATAATCAGAGAGAAAGAGAACCCTTTGAAATCCATCGTGTGTTCTCACGAAAAGATTATAAACTGAACGAGTACAGCGAGAGATCTCAAAGCTTAAGCTTTAAAACGTAACGGTCGAATGGACAGTGATGATGATGATGATGATGATGAGACTTAACGTGGGTACTGGGAATTGGGTTTTCATGTACTACGTACCTTAATTGGAAGATTTTCTGCAACTCAGCTTCTCGTTCCGATGAATGCCCGAAAGACGTGTGAGGCAATATGAGAGACATCAGAGTTAGTATGATACAATAACTCATTCGCAATGTCCTTGTGGGGGTGACTTGCTCCTTGGACATTCCTAAAGCCAAGTTCAAAAATGATGTAGGAATTAATTCAACTCATTGAGTTTGATTCGCTTGGACTTACCAATTGAAGAAACTTCCTTTTAAAGATATGTCCCAAGAAATAAACTTGTACGGCTCTTTTCAGTTCAATATGATAACAATATATGATAACACGTAGGGTAACAATGAAGCTAGGTGATCATATTATTTGTTATTAGAGATGAAAAACTGAAGCTGGAAACTTTTAATGCAACAGAAACTTTCAAAAAGTTCCAAAACTAAATTTCCGGACAAGCCTATGCCTGTATAATATATTTCTGTATACTGTATTGGCATAAGCGGAAACTATATATACTGTCTATGTAAATATAAATGGAAAAGCAGGATACAATTTCAAGATGTCACATAATCAACCTTATCCAACAAAAGTCGGAATGAGACTGGACAACTTTCTTCAGGAAGATGTCCGTCTATAACTTCTTCCCCTGGAGAAAGTAATTTAAAAACGCGGAGGCAGCAGAACACAACAAGAAGATTTCACTCCCATTTAATCATGATGACGACGACGATGTCCTAATGTCTATTAACCAACCCCCGCAGAAGTATAATAATGTCGATGTGACGGTGTGGTTCCACCAACGGTGGTTCCATTTCCAGGGAGGTTGTTGTTCCATACAATTGCCGTTGTGTCACTCATCACGTACAGTTAATTCTTCCTACTCCCGTAGTACACATAACAGATACACAGTTACTTAATAACCCACACACAATATTACATACCATCGTCACAACCAAACCTGTGTGTATGTCCTCCCTAAGGTGCTTTCATTCCGTACACACGTACGTAATGATGATACCACATGATTATTTACACAAGGTGGTTTTTTCTTTGACTTTTGTTCCAAGAACTTCATTATACCCAGCAAACCAACACTGTAGTGACTGTTACACTCTCGTTTGTGTCGTCAGATAACCGTTTAACCTTTTACAAAACACCTATTGACCAGGGATCCAGTTTGTAATAACGCATGAAAAAAATCATGGAACATGTGACGCTGCTTCCAGAACGGTTGTAGCTTTGAAGCGCAGACTTGAAGGAAGTCGGCAGCGGAGGAGGCGTCGCCTAGGGGCAAAGCGGGAACTCACGTGGTTTGAACGGGAGATGGCGGAAGGAGCGGGAAACAGGAACCTTGTACTGTAATGTTGTTGTTGTTATTGTTCACATCAGCTGAGAAGACAAAGAAGACAGAAGAGAGTCGATCGGAGATCGCAACGCAGTTTACTCGCATTTTAACTCGCAGTTTTTATTGTTAGTCATCGTCAATTATCGTCATCGTCGTTAGTTTGTTAGTCAATCCCTTTTGTACTTTTATACCTTCAGTTTAATTAATAGCTTGCTCGGGGTCGACGAGGAGTACACGGTAAAGTACGTCAGATTAAAAAGAAGGAAGGAACGAAGGATTAATATAGAGGCAGGAAGTGGGAAGAAGTCTATATAGAGCGTTTAGAAGCATCAGCGTTGGAGATCCAGATAGAATTTAAAGCAGGATCATCTGCAGTGTGACGTCAAGGCAGACCAGGGGAGGTTGAAGCCAAATGTAATATTAAGACAACAAGGACCTGGAGAGGAAGGTGCAATAATAAAGTATAATATTTAAGGGGAGGACGTTTGGAGGGATAAGGTTTGAAACTCTAAAGGTGCTTGGGAACTTATTGGAACGATAAAGATAACAAATGGTGAGTTATAGAACTTGGAACTTTCAATCTTGCTTAGTTGCTTGGTTGAATGGATGATTTACAGTTCAAATGGAATAATGATAAGTGGAAACTAATTTGAGATTATGAGATTTTGCAGTGACAAATAGTGCTGGATGGGATAATAATACTATGGGCTCATCTTATGACAAGCAGATAACTAATATTCGGTTTAATCAGGACAAAAGTAAGTCGTGTCTACGATTAGATTGTGAACTAGCTGTCTAGTGGATTTACTACCAATAAGTCCACGATGATGGTTTTCTGAAAATTGTGTTATTCTATAGGAATTTCTCTCATTGTGTTCTTTTTATCCCAGGTTGTTTTATATGTTGTATGGAAAATGGATTGAGAATTTACTACGTTGATCCTTTGGTTGAGAAAGTCCACTATGGTGAGTCCATATCTTAAACGAATTCGTTAAGTTTCGAATTACATTTGAAAGCTCATTCGAATTTCTGTTCTAGACGAGACAAGTATTGGGAGTGTGGGCTCGTGCGAGATGGTTTATAAGTGTAACCTATTCGCTATCGTGAGCGGAGGAAGTCGGCCAAAGTACGCAGATAACTCGGTTCTGGTCTATGATGATGTTAAGAAACGGTCCGTCCTGGAATTTACCTTCAATCAACAAGTTCTGGCCGTGCGATGTCGACGGGATAGATTAGTCGCTGTTCTCAAGACTCGCATTCACATTTTTTCTTTCCCTACGAACCCACAAAAGTTATTCACAATCGAAACTCGACCAAATCCTCTGGGGCTGTGTGAGTTGTCTCCAGGCAGACTGAATTTACTTGTCTTCCCAGGTTCTAAAATGGGATCACTTCAAATCATGGTGACTACTAATAATTATTCGATAGCCTGCAAGTGGTTTGTGGTTGAATTTTTTTAAACTTAAATTGTCTAATTTTTTCTAGAACTTGGATAATGCTGAGTCCTCCGTGTGCAGCACCCCTTCAAGTATAAACGCTCATCAAGGGGAATTGGCATGCATCGCTATAGACCAGACGTGATCACTTATAGCCACTGCTTCGGACAAAGGAACGCTCATTCGTGTATGGGAAACCAAGAAAGGAAAACTTTTTACGGAACTACGACGCGGATCGGACCCCGCAACGGTTTATTG
>Ga0194135_10003031_pt1 | contig 10247 bp, 7 predicted proteins | sample LitLau_LLRF_2013_FD_134024 | JGI IMG/M metagenome (GOLD analysis project Ga0194135, IMG submission 134024) | Freshwater sediment microbial communities in response to fracking from North America - Little Laurel Run_MetaG_LLRF_2013 (version 2) | ecosystem: Environmental > Aquatic > Freshwater >... | reverse complement strand
TTCTGATATCTATCTACTCTTACAAAAATGAATGATATCAACACAAAACACCAGGGTGTAAACATTGGACCCCGCCAAAACGTGCGGCATAACAAAGTTTTGACATAGGAAGGAGACCCCGCGCCCTCCGCACATGGTTGATATGATACCGATTTTTGACCCCGCGGTTTGTGGTTATACTTTGGCATACAATTGATATGATATCGATGTTGAGACCCCGCGTGCCATACTCAAGGCGGGTGGAAAGTTTTTAAAAGGCTGGATTCTTTCAAAGTTTCCATTCATTCATCAGCATCATCATCATTATCATCAACTATCTATGACTCCATCCCTCACTTCGAGTGAGTGTTTTGTGTTTGGGACTTCCTTAAGACCTGCAATAGCTTTGAAACTTATAACTAAATGGAATTCATTAGACAGAATGTTATTGCTGATAATATTGACATAGGGAATGAACCCTTTGTGGTTAGCTGTAATAGGATTGTTAGCAATCGAAGCTCCAGTGAAAACATGGTTGGGCAATGGAACATACACAAGCAATGCGTACCTATGTCAGCAATGACCAAAACCGGGGGTTATTGTGCAGGACAAGGGAGCATTGGTGGGTGAGATTGGCCGCCGCGGGCGCGAGCCACCATTCCATCCCAGCCTGCTATAAGCCCCCGTCAAAACAATCAGCAACCCCACCTAAGCCAGCAACACCATTTATTTGCTTTCAGTCTGATGGAAAAAATTACCTCATCACAGTATCGTTGTTTACATCGGTCCAGGGGTGGGAGAGAAAAGACATGAAAATTTTAAAATGCCGAATGATATTATTTTAGGTGTCATACAATAAGGTGTACAAATCAAAAACTATTTTTTTTTTGTTTTTTAACCGGATCCAACCAAAATTTTATTTTTAAACAATTTGAATAAAATGGTTTCTGTATTTAAAAAACATGGCGCCAAGTAGTCTCTTAGCTGAGTGGAAAATTTATCAAGACATGACCACTTAGGTTGAAGATCAAAAGAACATATACCTAAGTATAGGGTTTAACCAAGTTTGACTGAAATCAATGCATTGGAAGTCGAGAAATCGCCGATGGAAGTGGAAGAGCAGACATTTTGAAAGTGGTCCGATTCGGGTCAAATGCCGATACTTGTTAACACCTCGACAGCAGAAGAAGTACAGCAAAATAAAATTTTAATAAAAGTTTGGTTCCTAATAACCCAAATATGGCTGGGTGGAGTCAACGAGATTAAATAATCTTTAATCTCGTTGGGTGGAGTGTTCGAGATGCGTGGCTAGGGAACATGCGGCTGCCCAAGCCCGCACTGTGCGGGCTACACTCAATGCCGGGCTTCTACTTTAGTATACCCTGTCCGAGGCTCGGAGTGGAGTGGATTGGGTGGATCTCATGGCTGCCCAGGGCGCCTTTGGGACAGATTTTTATGACAGGTCAATACTCCGTCTAAAGCATCGTGCCTACTATCGTTTTGGTAGACTTGTCATAAAAATCGGTCCCAAATGCGCCCTGGGCAGCCATGAGATCCGCCCAATCCACTCCACTCCGAGCCTCGGACAGGGTATAGATCCCTTGATTATCATTTCAATGAACTCCATTAATTAGCCAAGGATAGACTAGACATGTTAGCCATAATGGAAGTTACAGATTCAATTTCCCCAGGATAGCAATCATTTACTTTCGAAATGGCACAATGTCGCAGTGGGTACATGTTAGTAAATTTAAATAATAATATCGACAGTGAGTGTGACTAAAGACCATGTAACATTCAAATAGCGATACTAGCCAGTATGGCTAAAGTTATTACCACTGCTGATCTGGTCACGCGTGTACAATATTCCTACGAGCAAATGAAAATAGGGGGCGCAATGAGTACGAACCATTGGTTTTATTTACCTTTGGTATACGGGCCACAGGACACGGGTTCAATCATTTATTTCTATCCTGGAACATCATGCCTTCCAGCAACCAATGTGGCGGTTATTAAACCACTTTTACATCCATATCGGATGATAACATCAAGTCAAATGAACTGTCCATCTTCAACACAAATTATGAACTCGATTAGTTTTTACCGGGTTTGAAAAGTATAAAATTTTAAAATTATTATTATTAATATTATGCACAACCTCATGTATACATCAGCCTTATTTTTAAGTTATCAAAAAAAGGAAAAAAAGTGTTCCATTTTTCTAAATGGCCTGAGATCAAACAAGTTTCTTTATGAGGATGATAATCGTAATGGTAAGTGGGTTTGTACATGCAAAGTACTTAATACGGTATATGTAGGTGTGTACAATACAAAGCAATGTAACAACCCCCCAAAGCTTCGGTTAATGTTGGGAGATTACCATGATTATTATTACCAGTCACTTACCGAGGCACGCTAACGGACGGCCATCCTTCTGCGAATGCTGGTAGCTGTTTTAGAGAGGCAGAGCCACCCAGATATAAAGCCGATCAGAGTTAAGCCATCCACTAATGCGGCTACCTCAACACTACAACATCAACATCCCGATTATTCTGCTGTACTAGGCACGTTTACCACATTTCTACTACTGATCTACTCTGCTAATTCCCGCATCAAAAAAGCCGATTTCACACGTTTCTGATTCGCTAGCCCATGGGTTTGATCAGGAGGTAGGATCCCACATATGCAAAAACCTAAAGGGAGCCTTTACAGCATACAGCAACTACGAGCAAGTATAACCGGCCAAGTGTCAACAAAGCCATGATGCTCCATAAGCGGGAAAATAGTTAAGATACCGATTTCGTATAAAACATGCAGGTGGTTACCCCTCCAGCCTAAGGCCTAGAGTTCCAAGTATCTGCCAATCTGCCATCCTCCCCTCCAGCCTAGTGCTGAGGAGCTGAGGAGGAGATTCAGTATAAAAAGCAAAGGCAGGGCCTTAATTCCTCATATTTTGGGTGTCAAGTTGTCCAAAACTTGACGTCTCAAGTGCTTGAAATCATCAGGTAGTGCTCATGGTGAAGCCATTGAAGTTTCATTCGGCTCGGCTATAATTATTCCAAGTGACTTAGCGAGCGGTACAATACTCTTTCACCAGGGGTTTGCGATTTTAATATTTTTAAACCTAGGTAAAATAGTATGGAACGGTTTGCCCTAACCGCATAGCTTCACGACTTCTTTGACAGATAGTTGGTGGCCACATCTGAATGATGTGGAGGGTGCCTTGGATGATATCATTAATGATATCCTTCAGTAAGTGACTGTAGGGCGTGATTGAAATTTTTCACTTAGGGGAATGTGACACGACTGAAATACTTCGAATGAGAACACATCTCTCTGGGGTTCGTCGAAAAGTAGGGAAAGTTTATTTTCAATGTGCTCCAGAACGAACACAGACGGTGTCTTGCAGTAGGAGTGATGTGTCTTAAAATCAATCCCCAGGCTCTATCAATCTCTACAAGTCAGCACACACTCAAAATAAAGTTACAATCCAGTGCAACAGATGGAACATTTTCTAGCGATCAAGCAATCATATTATACCTTTAGTTCCCTTTATACGGACTAGTAATTCGTGGTTGGTAAATGTCCATGGAAATGGCAAAAAGGCAATCTCCAAAAGGATCAATGGTAGATTAACTACTGTGCAACGTTTTTCCTGAAAAAAAAAAAATCAAAAAAATCACGGAAATCAATTTTTACACAAGGAACGTGTCACAGAAGTTCATCTACCATTGATTCTTATGGAGATTACCTTTTTGCCATTACAATGCATGGACATTTACCACGAATTAATTGAGGACCCCTAATGTGGCATTTTGACGAGTACGTGGCAATGTTATTACGTATGTAGTATGGGTGAAAGTAAAAAGTTAAGTAGGGTTGTTGTAAGTGAAGAAAATAAAAATGAATACATACCTCAAAATGCAAAAACTATAAGTTTGAACAGAGAATTGCAATAATATTGGGGGTGTAAAATAAAAATTTATTATCATAGTTTTGATATTTCTTGAAGGTCGTCTGCCTAAAAATAAGCTACTTACAAAAAGAAAATCAATCAAACTATCCATCTCTTCAGGAAATGAAAATGAAAAGTGATATTGTGATGTCATCAAAAAAGGCTAAAATTAATCGATGTGGAAAGATCGATAAATAACAAATTTTTGGGGTATTTTTCAATAGATCGATGCAGGGTTGAGACAGCTATCGACTCGACTTCGCCACTTCCATCCAAGAACAAAAATACGCTGTTTATCGTACATTATCGGTTTTGAAAAGCAGTACCGTTTTTGCGTACCGTCTCAAATGCCACTTTCTTTTTAATTTAATTTTCTGAAGAGATGTTTAGTTTGTTTGATATTTTTTACGTAGGTTATTTACAAAAATCGGATATTAAAATTTTGTTTAGTCCTCTATTGACGAGCACGGACCCGGACGTACTTTGGGCGTCATGGGAAATCTTTTCCAATAATATTACACATACGTATGTATGTTGACAACACCCCTGCAATATGTAGAGCGACAATCGGCTGAATCCAACAAAGTCAAAGTTATTACACCTATTGAGCCACTTGCGTCAGATATTATTGCATTCAATTCATTTTGCACTCGCTGCAATACCAAAATAACTTAAATCTCCATGGAGAATGTGCCAATGAAAATTTTGATTATCCCTGGCATATTGAAAATTGTACAACAGTGTACATTTATGTATTTATCCAAATCGTATTTAAGGCGGGATGAAACGGTCTTCAAGCTTATTCAAATTTATGGCGGGCAGTCCAATTATGTTCCTTTTCATAATTGGCCAGTAGTTTGCTGTTTTAAATTACCCATGAAAATGCCATTTCTATTTTAAATTCGGTAATAATTTTTTGAATTTAAAATAATAACTGGTCAGTTTCACACGCAAATTAAATATATGTACATCAATACATCAAAAATTGTTATTTTATTTTTCCCCTATTTAGATTGTTCTTTGATGTTTCCTGCGTCGATAACTACAATCATTTTTATCATAGGGTTTCTATCGTAAGCAAAATTTGAGTTTTGATTTCACCAAAACGACCGTTTAATCCCCTCTTATAAGATTTTTAGTTTACACCCGGATTTGATGTTTGCCACGGTATTTCGAAATCAGGCACAGTAAATAATTAGGTTATAGTTGAGCGTGGAAGGTATTCAGGGTATAGAACTACATGTAAGCATTGGGAAACCCTAACAATGCTGAAATCCCCACCTACGAGGCATTGTTGAAACCCCAAATAATTGACACACGCTCTCGCTCAGGTCACACCGAACTGTTATGCGTCCAAGTTGAACAAAAAGCCACAACTACGTACAATAATATCCAATACATTTGTCAGTTGTGCAGCTTCTCGTAACCCAACTTTCAATCCGTTTCCCAACACGATTTCCAGGTAAGACATTCAATTTATCCTGAAAACATTTTCAAATATACCTATAGGTACTCGTTAAGGGTTGGATTAGCCAACCTATTTTTTTAACGCTCGCCCTATCTCTATATATAAGCACATTCAATTGGGTGGGTTAAGTCAATTGGACTCTTCCACTGGTATGAGCTATTTTCAGAATCAGATTCTGCATAAAAACTAGGTTATCGTTATAGTGAAAGCCACTATTTCTGGGCGATATATCAATTCGCCGTAATTAATGTTTTAATTGGCAGAAACACAAATGCTGTGATATGAATTAGAAGTAGCAGAAAGTTGATAAAGAGGTTACGGCACACGCCATTTGAAGCGGAGAGTGTGAAGTCACAATATCCCTATTTCTTGAACTTCTAACATTATTTATGCAGAATGGAGACATCGTAAAGAAAAACGGATTTTACTATCATAACCTAGTTTTTATGCTGAATCTGATTCTGTAAATAACTCATACCCCATAAACAGAATGCTCTAACCAAAAATGCAGTAGAACTACATTTCTTCAGCGCTAATTTATAAAGACTGCATGTGATATGTCAGAATTTAAATTTGTTTTTGTTTTGTTTAAGGTAACTGTGATGCAACATAGAAAAGGATCTAAAAGAGGAGTAGAGAAGAAGGAAAAAGTTGCCGCAGAAGTGGATGTTGGTCTCGAAGACGACGACAACTCGACTGGATTCGGAAACTGGATCAAATCTAGCGACGGCACAACTTACATGTCATTGTTTGTTCTATCCAACTCATTCATGCTCCTCTTAACAATGGGATGGCCGCAAATTAAAAGATCCATTGAATTCATTCATGAATACTTCACAAGTTAACTTAACCAGGTACGTACCTGTATGTAATATATTATTACATTATATTTTTTTATGTAATCCCCTCCCTTCGCCATCGTAGCGAAAGGAAGAAACACAATTAAGACGATATGAAACGGTGACCGAGTGTTGTGAACATCGTGTCAGGAGTTTGACATTTTGCATATGATGGAACAACCTCAGGATGAATTAGTGATATTGACGAAATGACAGTGCAAATTGTACTTAAATCTTCGTTGAGGCACGGTAAAACGGATATAACTCTTATAATTATAATCTTGGTTTTAAGCTGAATAAAATTCTGCAACGGACTTCTCCACTGGTATGAGTTATTAACAGATTCAGCATAAAAAACTAGAATAGGATAGTGAAAACCTTTTATATGCTGAATCTGATGATTCTGTTAATAACTCATACCAGTAGAGAAGTCCATTAACTGAACCCAGTAGAAAGAACCCTTAGCTTTCAGAACAGTAAAAATTTTCATTCTTGAAGCTTGTAAAAATATATAGGTAGACGTTGAGGTATAATAAGGGTGAGGTAGGTACGACAACCCTGTGCTCGATTGACTCCACCGACAAGGCAGCCACCCCCAACCCTCCTTTCCACACCAAGAAAGTAGATCTCCATGTTAAGCATATGACAAGGCCTCCTCTCACTCACTTTACCGAATCTCTCTTGCTTTTAACCTTTTCATTCAATTAAGAATGCTGTCACCTTATCTATAAAAGACTCATTACACCATAGACACTCTTGCTGAAAAAAAAATAATAATCTCGAAGCCGACCTTATGATGTTCAGAGCTCCCGGACTAAAAAATGTATGCTTTGACTTAAAACGGGACCACGAGACAGAAATAACCTTTTTGTACAAAAATGGCATGATATCCAAAACAAAATATTTTTCTCTTTAGGGGGTAGCATTTTACACCGAACTTTTAAAGGCCTTGTCTAACAAAATTGATACAAAATGACTGAGTCGGGCAAAGATAAGGTTTTGATGGCGAGGGAGGGCCGATTCTGTTGCAAACACCTGTGAGAACTGTCTAGAGTTTAAACTAGTGCGAGGGTTCTAACAATTTCGCGGTAATAAGTATTCAGGCCAAAAAGCACCCCATCCATACTATCGAGCTCACAGAACAGAATATTCTAATTAGCCAACTCCGTAGCCGTAGCCGACACTTTCCAAAACTTTACACAGCTTTTCTCGTCCCCGACTATTGTTATAACCAATTAATTAGACAACACAGGGCGTTACTTATATATAACTAACAAACTTTATTCCTCTCTGTCTCAACTATAACAATTGTATTTCAATTTATGCCAACACCGTACCTTGTTACACAAAAGATACATCTTGTAAGAATTTTGCTTGAGTTGTCGTTCAGAAGGGGGAGTTTTAGCTATTTTCTCATAGACAATAATAATCTAATGGCAGAAATCCTCCACTTATGGACTAATTTGATAAAAACTCGAGCCACTGTGCTTGATTTGGAATTTTGGTACATCGCCTCTGTCAGTGAGCCCCTATCACTCCTTCCATTGTCATTTTAAATGAGCTCACTAACACATAGGTATTTCTATATCAATTTAATCTGATGATTTTCATTTCAGAAATGGTTAACATAGCCGGGGCCGTTTCAACATTTGTATTGTGCGTATTTATGTTAATTTACTCCATGAAAATAATGGGCATTTTAAACGACCACTTTAACAAAGACTTTAAAAAATACTTGAAAGTTGAGGATGATCTTCGAAGTGAACCGAAGTCACCATCAAGCAAACAATTCAACGAATTGCCATTTTCAGATCAAGGCACTTGTCCTGTGCCACGAAATGAAGCTCAGAGGGACTAGATACCTTTATCGGCATTCATTGAATAAATTAAATGTTATTATGATTTAATATTAAATAGTATTATAACTTCATTGAACTGGTTAGTGGTGGATGAAGATGACCTGAAGGTACCATAATGTGTTTTTCTTTCTCCAGATTGCCCCATGCACATTTAAATTTTGCTTACATGAAGACGCTCGGACATGGTCTGGATTCAATTGAAAATAAGGGCGGCCATTTTATTTAAAGTTGCATACTATGATGAACATGGTCGTATTCCAGCTTGTGATTGATGATAGGTGTTCTTAGAGTCCATTCATAAAAGTCCAGTTTGTTTTGATGATCGATTAAAATAATGGTGTGTGTCCTTGTTCCATATGCGTTACCTGGGATACGCACACAAATAGAAGACACAAGTGTGGAGGACAGGAGCGAATCCTCTGGGTGAACTTCTTCGTCCTGTAGAAGAAGCAATAAATTCTCAACAAGTCGGTCTTTCTGACTCCCAAACTCCGACAAAATTGTCTGCAAATGAGACCGGCCAATTGTGGCTTTCAAATAAGGTTTCTCGAGGGTACTGTTGCAAAATCCGTAAAACCCGTCATCAAAAACCGTTGTTTTTCCATCGTAATTAGAATAGTGTCTTAAAGAGTGGTCAGGGTCATGAATGTTTAACCCCACCAGATGAAAAGGGTTGTACTGGGTACCTTGGGATTCCAAATAATTGAAATGTTCAGAAGAAGATGGCGCGCACAGATAATCCGGTACAAGGAATCCACGGCTTTTTTTGTTGTCGTCAGCGACAGCGCCGGGGGCGTTTACGTTCAGAAGAACCCCGATTCTTCCGTTGCGACAAGCCGCAAGCCAAGTTCCGCCTTGTTTTCCAGCAGTTACATCCATTCCACCAAGGACATCAGGAAGGTTTTCCCAAAAATGAGCTGACTTGGCAGGTCGGTCCATCAGTTCATCTCGATTGGACACAATGACGGCCTTGTATGGATGGCCGTCTGCTTTGCGACAAACACACACAAGTAGCAGACACATCACGATCAGTCAACTACTGCCTATCGCCGAGACAGACCAAATGACACACAGTGTTTGGGTAGGTATTAAAGTATAATTATCTTTTCTACTATTTTATGCAGTGTCATAAATATTGCTTTTTGTTGCCTGCAACAATAGAAACGCCTTAAATGGTATATTATTTGGGTTGGTATACCTTTTAACATTCATAGTTTATCAAAATTTTGGACGCTTTTAGTAATCAAAATAGCAAACTATTTTTAATGTTAGGGGTTGTAAATAGCAGTAAGTTTACAAACACCACATTCTTAACACAAAAAGCACGGCAAATTAAATTTTTCAAAAGTACCTACCTACCTAAGTACCTACTTACCTACAACTCTTCTACCTACGCCGACCTTACTGCAAACCTTGGTACTTGAATAATAGAGTTACTACTTGGTACCTACCAATGTTTACGTGATTTGGAAAATGTGTCTAGGTGAAGGTACCTATTTAAGAAAATCTGTACTTCCAAGATTATTTTGGATTGAGATAGGGAGGAGTAGGAACCTCTTACAGATACACCACAAATCTGTATCTGATGTGGATTGTGGTAGTGGAGTGACTAGTAAGTGGGGCTGTGGGAATGAATATTACCTACATATTATGGACAAAGTGTACTATAATTTTAACCAAGGTTTAAATTATAAACGGTGAGCTCTATTTACCTATGTGGCCCACAATCGTTTAACGCTGGTTAGCGAGTTCGCCCATTTTATAGGGTAGTGAAGTGATTAGCAATGAGTTAGTCGCAGGTCCCTTGCCCTATCCACATTCAGGTACATCGACAAAACAAATAACACAACCGAAGAAAACAATTCAAAATTCAATTCAAAATGAATTTTACCTTATTCGGGTAATCCAGTCCAATATCCAATCAAGAAAGACGAATGTTTTACTCCCGCGTAATCGTTTCTCCACAAAAAAACACTATTAATTTCTTACTGAAACGTTCACTATACTCTAAATAAAAAGCTAAACAGTACAATGTAAGTCTCAAACTGAAATATTTTAATTTAGCGGGTGAAGTTAATTTTGAAAATTGGATTAAAACAGACGTTAACTTTTATGTTATAAATTATAAAATATCCACCATATTGTTG
>Ga0194135_10003030_pt1 | contig 10253 bp, 10 predicted proteins | sample LitLau_LLRF_2013_FD_134024 | JGI IMG/M metagenome (GOLD analysis project Ga0194135, IMG submission 134024) | Freshwater sediment microbial communities in response to fracking from North America - Little Laurel Run_MetaG_LLRF_2013 (version 2) | ecosystem: Environmental > Aquatic > Freshwater >... | reverse complement strand
TTCATCGCTCGGCGTTTTCTGGCCGCAGGCTGGGCAGTAGCGACCCGGACAAGCGGCATTGCAATTGGCGCAGAGCGGATCGTTCATGGCGGGGAATGATGGCTGTTCCGCTCAGCATTGGCCGGTGTAGTAGCGCCGTGCGCAGACAGCTTCGTAGCGGTCTTCGCCACCGATCTCGACTTGCGCGCCTCCGGTGGCGCGCTGGCCGCTGGCATCGAAGCGCAGATTCATCGTCGCCTTTCGCCCACAGCGGCACACCGTCTTCATCTCTTCGAGATCATCGGCCAGGGTCAGCAGCGCGCCGGAACCCGGGAATGCCCTGCCGAGAAAGTCGCTGCGGATGCCGTAGCAGATTACCGGCACGCCGCTCAGGTGGGCGAGCCGATGAAGCTGCGTGACCTGCGCTTCGGTCAGGAATTGCGATTCGTCGATGAGCAGACAGGACGGTCGGTTGCGGCTGGCGTAGATCGCGATGAAATCCGTCTCGGCGGTGTAGGTCTCGGCATCACGGGCCACGCCGAGTCTCGAAACGATGCGACCGCTGCCGAAGCGGCTGTCCAGGCCTGACGTGAACAGGTCCACGCGCTGGCCGCGCTCCTCGTAGTTGTGCGCAACCTGCAGCAGCGCCGTGGACTTGCCGGCATTCATCGCGGCATAGCGGAAATAAAGCTTGGCCATCCTTTCGGGTAGGGTTTTTTTGAAGTGGAGCTGGCACTTTACGCGACGCCAATGGCTATCAGTTGCTGATTCTTTTTCGACCCTATTGGGGCCCAGCACCGTTGCATTCCCGGCCATCGCCTGCTTGCCACGCCGTTTCAGCACCTCGATAATGTCGAGTTATTGATCGAACGTGCAATTCGCCACATTTCTCACCGCTGCCATTGGCTTGAGTCCGTGCAGCCACCAAGGAATCGAGATGTCCAGTCCGAATAAGGTAGCGAGCGCGGCCATGACGGCGGGCTCGAAGTTCCGTCGCGCAGTCGATGAAGAAAAACCCCTGCAGGTTGTCGGCGCGATCACGGCCTACGCCGCGCGCATGGCGGAAGCCTCCGGATTCAAGGCCCTGTACCTCTCGGGCGGCGGCGTGGCCGCCAACTCGCTCGGCATGCCGGATCTCGGCATCAGCACGATGGAAGATGTGCTGATCGACGCCCGCCGCATCACCGACGTCACAACATTGCCGCTGCTCGTCGACATCGATACCGGCTGGGGCGGGGCTTTCAACATCGCCCGCACGATCCGTTCGATGAGCAAGGCAGGCGTTGCCGCCGTGCACATGGAAGACCAGGTCGGCCAGAAGCGTTGCGGTCATCGTCCGGGCAAGGAAGTGGTGACGAAGGAAGAGATGGTCGATCGCGTGAAGGCTGCTGTTGATGCAAGGACCGATGAATCCTTCGTGATCATGGCGCGTACCGACGCCTTGGCCGTGGAAGGCATCAACTCCGCGATCGACCGCGCCTGCGCCTACGTCGAAGCCGGTGCCGACATGATCTTCCCGGAAGCCATGACCACGCTGCCGATGTATCGCCAATTCAAGGATGCGGTCAAGGTGCCGATCCTTGCGAACATCACCGAATTCGGCCACACGCCACTGTTCACGACGGAAGAGCTGCGCTCGGTCGACGTCGATATCGTGCTGTACTGCTGCGGCGCCTACCGCGCCATGAACGCCGCGGCACTCAAGGTGTACGAAGCCATTCGCGCCGAAGGCACTCAGAAGAACGTGGTCGAGACGATGCAGACACGCAACGACCTCTACAAGTATCTTGGCTACCACGCGTACGAAGAGAAGCTCGACGCGCTGTTCTCGCAGAAGAAATGATCTTGGGTCTGGACCACCTGCAGATTTCGATTCCGGCAGGCAGTCTGGATCAGGCTCTTTCGTTCTATGTCGACGTGCTCGGCTTTGCGCGCGTGCCCAAGCCGGCCAGTCTTGACCCACATGGCGCCTGGCTTGAACAGGGCGGCGTGAATGTTCACCTTGGCGAAGAGACGCCGTTTTCGACCGATGGCTGCGCGCATCCGGCGTTTCGAGTCGCTGATCTTGAAGCCGTGCTGAAGCGATCCAACGAAAAGGGTTTGCGCCACAAATTCCACGAAGGTCCCGACGGCTTTCGTCGCGCATCGGTCTTCGATCCGTTCGGCAACCGCATCGAATTCATGCAGAAGCTTTAGATCCAACCACGATCCCGATTCTTTAGACCCAAGCAAAGGCTTTACTGGAGAGCGCAATGAGTGACGCGGCACCCACGACCGGCACGTTCAAGCCGAAGAAGTCTGTAGCCCTTTCTGGCGTCATGGCGGGCAATACAGCGCTGTGCACCGTCGGCAAGACCGGCAACGATCTGCACTACCGCGGCTACGACATTCTCGATGTTGCCGATACCTGCGAGTTCGAGGAAATCGCTCACCTGCTGGTCCACGGCAAGCTGCCAACGGCCACGGAACTCAAGGCCTACAAGATCAAGCTCAAGTCTCTCCGCGGCCTGCCGGCCGCAGTGAAGTCCGCGCTTGAAACGCTGCCTGCGGCAAGCCACCCCATGGACGTGATGCGTACCGGTGTTTCGGTGCTCGGTTGCGTGCTGCCGGAGAAGGATGACCATAACCATCCCGGCGCGCGTGACATCGCCGACAAGCTCATGGCCTGCCTTGGCTCGATGTTGCTCTACTGGTACCACTACGCCGTGAACGGCAACATCATCGATGTCGAAACCGATGACGATTCCATCGGTGGCCACTTCCTGCACCTGCTGCATGGCGTCAAGCCGCAGGACAGCTGGGTCAAGGCCATGCATACCTCGCTGGTGCTCTATGCCGAGCATGAGTTCAATGCCAGCACCTTCACGAGCCGCGTGGTCGCAGGCACGGGATCAGACATGTACTCCGCGATTTGCGGCGGCATCGGCGCGCTGCGCGGCCCGAAGCATGGCGGCGCGAATGAAATGGCCTTCGAGATCCAGAAGCGTTACGACACTCCCGACGAAGCGGAAGCCGACATCAAGGCAAGAGTGGAACGCAAGGAAGTCGTGATCGGCTTCGGTCACCCGGTCTACACGGTGTCTGATCCGCGCAACAAGGTCATCAAGGAAGTCGCGCGCAAGCTGTCGACGGAAGCCGGCAGCCTGAAGATGTTCGATATCGCCGAGCGCCTCGAGACGGTGATGTGGGACATCAAGAAGATGTTCCCGAACCTCGACTGGTTCAGCGCCGTGAGCTACCACATGATGGGTGTGCCGACGGCGATGTTCACGCCGCTGTTCGTGATTGCCCGCACCTCCGGCTGGAGTGCACACATCATCGAGCAGCGTATCGACGGCAAGATCATTCGCCCGACTGCGAACTACATTGGGCCGGATGATCTGGCGTTCGTGCCGATCGCCGACCGCAAGTAAGGATCGCCAATGAGCCAGCACGAAGCTCCGACCATTGCAGGCTAGAGGCTTGCTGCCGCTATGACCTTCGTGATCCGGCCGGTGACCGAGGCGGACGCCGGCGACTGGCGGGCCATGCGTGATGAACTGTGGGAAGGCGACGATCACGCCACGGAAATAGGTCGATTCTTCGCCGGCCAGTGCGATGAGCCCGAGGCCGTGATGATCGCCATCGACGAAGCCGGCGACGCGGTCGGCTTCGTCGAACTATCGAGCCGACTGGACATCCCGGGCCTCGAAGGCGTGACGACCGGTTACATCGAAGGCTTGTTCGTTCATCTGGCCCATCGCGCTTCATGCCTCACGCGCCAGCTTCTGCGCGCCTCGCAGCAGTGGGCACAGGCCAATGCCTGTCGTGCATTTGCATCGGACCGCGATGATCGCGTCGTCATCGACCCGAAGTACCACAATGAAGTCCCGGTGTTCGCCGAGCCGGACGTCGGTCCTCGCGACAATTACTGATCAACCCGAGCCAGCCAGCTCCTGGAAATGCCATGAACATCGCCTACCGCAAGAACCTCCCCGGCACCAGACTCGACTACTTCGACGCGCGCGAAGCCGTCGATGCAATCAAGCCCGGCGCCTACGCAACGCTTCCGTATACCGCCCGCGTCCACGCCGAAAACCTCGTACGCAAGGGCGAGCCCGAGAAGCTCACCGCATATCTGGGTCAGCTCATCGAGCGCAAGCGTGATCTGGATTTCCCCTGGTTCCCGGCACGCGTGGTCTGCCATGACATCCTCGGTCAGACCGCGCTGGTTGATCTCGCCGGCCTGCGCGACGCGATCGCAGACATGGGTGGTGATCCGTCGAAAGTGAACCCAGTCGTGCCGGTGCAGCTGATCGTCGACCACTCGCTGGCCGTCGAGCATGGTGGCTTCGAGAAGGATGCGTTCGCAAAGAATCGCGCGGTCGAGGATCGTCGCAACGAAGATCGCTTCCACTTCATCGACTGGACCAAGAAGGCGTTCAAGAACATGGAAGTGATTCCGCCGGGCAACGGGATCATGCATCAGATCAATCTGGAGAGAATGTCACCGGTCATCTACACGCTCGATGGCGTGGCGTTCCCGGATACCTGCGTCGGTACCGACAGCCACACGCCGCATGTCGATGCGCTCGGTGTCATCGCGATCGGCGTCGGTGGTCTGGAAGCCGAGAACGTCATGCTCGGCCGCGCCTCGTGGATGCGCCTGCCGGACATCACCGGTGTCGAGCTTTCCGGCAAGCCACGCGAAGGCATCACCGCGACCGATGTGGTGCTCGCGCTGACCGAATTCCTGCGCCAGCAGAAAGTCGTCGGCGCCTATCTGGAGTTCTATGGCGAAGGTGCTTCTGCTCTGACCCTCGGCGACCGCGCGACGATCTCGAACATGGCGCCCGAGTACGGTGCCACGGCCGCAATGTTCTTCATCGACAAGAACACGATCGACTACCTGAAGCTCACCGGCCGCGAAGATGCTCAGGTCAAGCTGGTCGAGCTGTACGCGAAGCACACTGGCCTGTGGGCCGATGACCTCAAGACTGCGGTATACGAGCGCGTGTTGAAGTTCGATCTGAGCACGGTGGTTCGCAACATGGCTGGCCCATCGAACCCGCACAAGCGCCTGCCGACGTCGGCGCTGAACGAGCGCGGCATCGCGGGCAATCTCGATTCAGCACTGGCCGAAGAAGCCAAGGGCCTGATGCCGGATGGCGCGGTGATCATTGCTGCCATTACCAGCTGCACCAACACCAGCAATCCGCGCAACGTCATTGCCGCCGGCCTGCTGGCGCGCAACGCCAATGCGCGCGGCCTTGTTCGCAAGCCTTGGGTGAAGTCTTCGCTGGCGCCCGGCTCGAAGGCCGTGCAGCTCTACCTCGAAGAAGCGAAGCTGCTGACCGAGCTGGAACAGCTCGGTTTCGGCATCGTCGCGTTTGCCTGCACCACCTGCAACGGCATGAGCGGCGCGCTCGATCCAGCGATCCAAAAGGAAGTCATCGACCGCGATCTGTATGCGACGGCCGTGCTCTCCGGCAACCGCAACTTCGATGGCCGCATTCATCCGTATGCAAAGCAGGCCTTCCTTGCGAGCCCGCCGCTGGTCGTCGCCTATGCGATTGCCGGCACCGTGCGCTTCGATATCGAGAAGGATGTGCTCGGCATCGACAAGGACGGCAAGCCTGTCACCCTGAAGGACATCTGGCCGACTGACGCGGAGATCGACGCAGTCGTCGGCAGCAGCGTGAAGCCCGAGCAGTTCCGCAAGGTCTACGATCCGATGTTCACCTTCAAGGTGCTCGGCGACGAGAAGGTCAGCCCGCTGTACGGCTGGCGCGAAATGAGCACCTACATCCGCCGTCCTCCATACTGGGAAGGCGCTTTGGCCGGTGCCCGCACGCTGAAAGGTTTGCGCCCGTTGGCCGTGCTTCCAGACAACATCACGACCGACCATTTGTCGCCGTCCAACGCAATCATGATGGACAGCGCGGCAGGCGAGTACCTGCACAAGATGGGTCTGCCGGAAGAGGACTTCAATTCCTATGCGACCCATCGCGGTGATCACCTCACCGCGCAGCGCGCGACCTTCGCCAACCCGCAGCTCGTGAACGAAATGGCGGTTGTGGACGGCAAGGTCAAGAAGGGTTCGCTCGCGCGCATCGAGCCGGAGGGCAAGGTCGTGCGCATGTGGGAAGCCATCGAAACCTACATGGAACGGAAGCAGCCGCTGATCATCGTTGCCGGCGCCGACTACGGGCAGGGTTCGTCACGTGACTGGGCCGCAAAGGGCGTGCGTCTGGCCGGTGTGGAAGTCATCGCCGCCGAAGGTTTCGAGCGCATCCACCGCACCAACCTCATCGGCATGGGCGTGCTGCCGCTGGAGTTCAAGCCCGGCACCACGCGCCTGACTCTGGGCATCGATGGCACCGAGACCTTCGACGTGACCGGCAAGCTTGCGCCGCGCACCACGCTGACGCTGGTCATCACGCGGAAGAATGGCGAGAAGCTCGAAGTACCGATGACCTGCCGTCTGGATTCGGATGAGGAAGTGCTGGTCTACGAGGCGGGTGGGGTGTTGCAGCGGTTTGCGGTGGATTTTTTGGCTTCGAGCAAAGCGGCCTGACCATGCCACCTCTCGGGGCAGCCAGCGGCATGACCGAAACCCGCATCGGCGAGTTCGTGACGGTGACCCGTGAAGGGGCGATTGCCACCGTCCGCTTCGATCGCGGCGACGGTCGGAATCCTCTCTCCCGGCAGTTGATGCTCGAACTCACCGAAGCTGCCCGGAGCTTCGCTGACGACCTGGTGACTCAGGCCGTAGTCCTCACCGGCAAGAGTGCATTCAGCGCGGGCGCCGATCTCAAGGATCCTGCGTTTGTATCGGCCGCCAGCACGGGCCTGCTCGAACGTCGCTACCTGCAAAAGGTCGGACCCGCAATGTGTGACGCCTGGGAGCAGATCGAGCAGCTGACGATCTGTGCCATCGAAAAATACTGCGTCGGCGGTGGTGCAGCCCTCGCGGCGGCCTGTGATTTTCGCGTCGTTGGTAGCTCGGCTCATTTTCGCCTGCCGGAGATTCCGCTTGGCTTCAACATGAGCTGGCATTCCATCCCGCGGCTGGTCACGCTGATGGGCCCGGCGCGCTGCAAGCGTTTCGCCATCTTCGGTGAACGGCTCGAGGCCAAGGAAGCGCTCGCCTGGGGTTTAGCCGACGAAATTGCCGCAGACGGAGAGACGCTCGCCGCCGCGATCGCGTGGGCAGAGAAAGCCGCCAAGCTTCCGCCCAATGCGCTGCGCATGACCAAGCAGTCGGTCAATGCCAGCGCCAACGCACTGCATCAGGCCACCAGCTTCATGGACCTGGACCAGTTCGCGCTGACCGCCAGCAGCGAGGATTGCCATGAGGCAGTCAGCGCTTTTCTGGATAGGCGTGAGCCAAAATTTACCGGGCGATAGCAGTGGTACCGGAAGCGTGCAGTGGGGCAGGTTCGCGCCGAGCAGTGCTCGGCCATCGCGTAACCCGCATTCCGCAGAACTGGCCGGTCACGACGCATTAAGCTTCTTCTATCCCGCGAAAACGTGTTCCGATTCCAAAGGTAGACCCGAACTTGACCGGCACCGTCCAACTTCACCGCGTCGTCCGCGCACCGCCCGAGTGCGTGTACTACGCTTTCCTCGATCCCGATGCGTTGCTCAAATGGCTGCCGCCGCATGGCTTCGTCGGCAAGGTGCATGCGATGGATGCGCGGGTCGGCGGCGGCTACAGGATGTCGTTCACGAACTTCGGCACTGGCCAAAGTCACTCTTTCAGCGCCAGATACACCGAACTCGTCGCGACTGAACGCATATGTCACGGCGATCGGTTCGATGATCACGCCATGGCTGGTGAGATGCAGATCACGATATCGCTGAGTCCGGTGATGTGCGGCAGCGATCTGCAGATTCTGCAGGAAGGCATTCCGGCGCAGGTTCCGGTCGAGTTCTGCTATCTCGGTTGGCAGGAGTCGCTGACGTTGCTTGCGCTTGTTGTCGAACCCGAAATTCAGGACGGCCCCTAAGCCGTCATCCATGCGTCAACCTATCGATCGAGCCATGCCCCACGTCCCCCAAGTCAAAATCCCCGCCACCTACGTCCGTGGCGGCACGTCGAAAGGCGTGTTCTTCAAGCTCACCGATCTTCCCCAGCGTTGCCAAGTGCCGGGCGAGGCGCGCGACAAGCTGCTGTTGCGCGTGATCGGGTCACCCGATCCCTACGGTGCGCAGATCGACGGCATGGGCGGCGCAACGTCCTCGACCTCCAAGACCGTGATACTCGCCAAGAGCAGCAAGGCTGATCACGATGTCGATTACATGTTCGGCCAGGTATCGATCGACAAACCCTTCGTCGACTGGTCTGGCAACTGCGGCAACCTCACGGCGGCCGTCGGCTCGTTCGCGATCAGCAACGGCATGATCGATCCCGCGCGTGTGCCGCAGGACGGTATCTGCACGGTCCGCATCTGGCAGACGCAGATCAACAAGACGATCATCGCCCACGTGCCGATCACCAACGGCGCGGTGCAGGAGACCGGCGACTTCGAACTCGACGGTGTGACCTTCCCGGCGGCCGAGGTGCAGATCGAATTCCTCGATCCGGCCGATGAAGGCGATGGCGACGGAAGTGGCTCGATGTTCCCGACCGGCAACCTCGTCGATGATCTCGTGGTGCCCGGCGTCGGTACGCTCAAAGTCACGATGATCAACGCCGGCATCCCGACCGTGTTCGTGAACGCTGCCGAGATCGGCTACACCGGCACCGAGCTGCGCGAGGCGATCAACACCAAGCCGGAGGTGCTGGCGAAGTTCGAGACCATCCGTGCTTACGGCGCCTTGCGCATGGGCCTGATCAAGGATGTGTCTGAGGCGGCCAAGCGCCAGCACACGCCGAAGGTCGCGTTCGTCGCGCCGCCTGCGGATTACGTGTCATCGAGCGGCAAGCAGATCAAAGCCAGCGAGATCGACCTCAACGTGCGCGCGCTGTCGATGGGCAAGCTGCATCACGCGATGATGGGCACAGCGGCCGTGGCAATCGGTACGGCAGCAGCGATCCCCGGCACCTTGGTCAATCTTGCGGCACGTGGTGGTGTGCGGACGGCGGTGCGCTTCGGTCACCCGTCCGGCACCCTGCGCGTTGGTGCTGAGGCCATCCAGGAGAACGGCCAGTGGGTCGTGAAGAAAGTGATGATGTCGCGCTCGGCACGCGTGCTGATGGAAGGCTTCGTGCGCGTACCGGGCGACGCGTTCTGAGGATCGCTTCAGCGCTACGGCCCCGGCCTTCGGATGATCGCCGGGGCTCTTCCTTGCGTTTAGCCGGTCTTGATTTCCGGCGGTCCAAGCCCATTAACGGCTAAGATTCGCGCCGAGGTGACCCATGCCGTTTTACGAATACGCTTGCACGCTGTGCGGTGCTGAGAAAACCATTCTGCAGAAGATTTCCGATCCGCCCGCGACGGATTGCCCGGTCTGTGGCAAGCCGGGCTTGACGAAGCAGATTTCTGCGGCCGGCTTCCGGCTGAAGGGTGGTGGCTGGTATGAGACCGACTTCAAGTCCGACAACAAGAAGAACCTGGCCGGCGAGGGCAGCAGCGGCGCGCCGAAAGTGGAGAACGGGGCCGAGAAGACAGCCGAGAAATCGGATTCCGGGTCAAGCGCGGCAGCGCCTGCCCCGGCCGCTGCAACACCGGCAGCGACGTCGACTCCAAAACCTGCAGCACCTGCCTCGACGTGAGCGAAGCGCCTGAGCCGACGCCGACGGCCGACGAGCCGGGTATCGGCCAGCGTGTGCTGCGGCGCTGGTTCTTCGCGGGCCTGCTGATCTGGATTCCGCTGGCAGCCACGCTGCTGGTCATCCGGTTTCTTGTCGGGTTGCTCGACAACAGTCTGCTGCTGATCCCGCCGTCCGTGCGCCCGGATTTCCCGGGTCTTGGTGTCGTATTGAGCATCGTGCTGGTTCTGGGCACCGGCGCCATCGCGGCGAATTACCTCGGTGGCCGGCTGCTGAAGTGGGCCGAGGAACTGCTGTTCCGCATCCCACTGGTGCGCACCTTGTACGGTGGTGTGAAGAAGCTTGCGGAGACCTTGTTTTCCGAGAACTCCAGCTCGTTCCGCCGCGTGGTGTTGATCGAGTGGCCACGGCCCGGGCTGTGGGCGATCGGGTTTCAGACCGGTGATCCGATCCACGAGATCGCGCTCAAGACAGGGCAGCCGTTGATTCCGATTTTCGTGCCCACGGTTCCGAACCCCACCGGCGGTTTCATCATGCATGTGCCGCCGGAGCAGATCACGCCGCTGGAGATGACGGT
>Ga0194135_10003029_pt1 | contig 10254 bp, 4 predicted proteins | sample LitLau_LLRF_2013_FD_134024 | JGI IMG/M metagenome (GOLD analysis project Ga0194135, IMG submission 134024) | Freshwater sediment microbial communities in response to fracking from North America - Little Laurel Run_MetaG_LLRF_2013 (version 2) | ecosystem: Environmental > Aquatic > Freshwater >... | reverse complement strand
GTTTGTACCCGCTGCCGGATGATTGCCATGGGCTTTCTTAAGGATTTATTTATTGACTGAGCGAGCGAAGTCTCCGATTCGACAAGATAGGGAATTTTTTCTTTCGTGGGATGTCAGTATGTATGTCAGTTCCGGTCTAGAGGTCACAGTTTTGAAGCGATTTTGATGAAACTTGGCACACGTATTCCTTGATTTTTAACTCAGATTTTGTCGAGAGATTTTTTTGATAGGGGGGCAAATAAGGGGGAAAAGGGGGGAAATTTGCCCTAGCCACAGTTTTAAACGGATTTTAATAATTTTCAAGAGAAATGTCAAGTAGCAGGTTCCTCACAGGTTGTTGTGAAAAAAATTCTCATCGAGGGGGAATTATGGGGCAAAAGGGGGGAAGTTTGCCCTAGCCGCAGTTTTAAACGGATATATATTAATATATTTTAGGGGACATGTCAAGTAGTTGGTTCCTCACAGGTGCTTGTGAAAAAATTGTCATAGAGGGGGAAATTGGGGGGAAAAGTGGGGTAGTTTGCACTACTCTCAAGGGAATAGGGAGAAAGCTCGCGAGGTCTACTGTCCACAGGACTACTAGTGAATATTATGAGTTAAAGATACCGATAATAATAATAAAATATAAAATAAATAAAATAAGTGTCTTTAATTAACGTCGCACAACAGTACGATGGTGTCGCCTGCTGTGCAAGAGAGTGAAGTGAAGTAGGCATCAAATACAATCTCATGTACACAAGAAAAATAAATGGTCTTATAAGAGTAAAGCAGAATTACATAAACATACCCGTAAATCGAAATTTTTGTTTAGTAGCTAGATACTTATTACTATCCGGTAACAGGTATGTTATAGGTACCTACATTGATTGCTTGATTTGACATTATTAAACGAGTAAGTGTGCTGATAGTGATATCATTTGGGGCCTACTCCCATGAGTTTTAGAACATTGTCACGTTTGTTTTTGGAATTATCAAAATCACAGCCTTTTGGCTGTAACTAATGGTGAATTTTAAAAAGACTGCGATTCAGCTGAAACCACTGCGGAAGACACCATTCGCGATAATGAAAGACCCTTCATATAGGTAGAACCTAAAATATCCATTGAAAATTAGAAAGCTGTAAAATGTCAGATACCTGTGCCCGCAATTAATCTTGAAATAAGGGCGTGCCACCCCAGCAGCCCTCCACGCCTGACAAATTGGAGCGGCCCAGTTTCGGCCGATCTCAATCTTGCTTTTGATCCAGGCAAGTTGATAATATTTTGAGCCCCATTCTGTAAGCAGAGTCCGGCAAGTGGAATAATTCATTTTGATGGTATTCATGAGCATGTCCAGTTGAATGCACCGTTATTAGATCCAGTCGCCAGAATCGTACGAATATATACACTTTCATTTCTCTACCCACACACACACACACAGACGACATTCCCCTAGTTTTGTAATAAACTACAAACCCCCAATCCAATCCAATACAAAATAAAAGAGAAGGAATAAATCCGACGTGTCCGTCCGAAATTCTTCTCGTCTTCTCTATCTACTGCTAGATTAATAATAATAATAATTAAAGGCGATTAGGGGATACCGCGTAATTTAAATAATTATACAAAAATTAATAAACACTATCTTGAGGAAAAGGGATTAACACAAAAATTTGATGAACAAATAGGGAGGGGAGTCACGTTTTATCGAAAGTTCTTTATGGAAGCATTTATATTATTCCTAGTCAAAGGTTTCTTCTTTTGTTGTTGCAATTCATTTAGGTAGCAAATAGTTCAATTTGTCGGCACTTGGTTTTTTTATCGTAGGCACACTTAGACGTTTTTGAGTTTGTCTTTTTTCTCTCGTGCTTGGTGACGTCCCTAAAGGCATGTAGAGATGCATATATCTTGTATAAAATTTGAGACACGCTCTTCGATTAGGTTTATTTACAGGTACAGGTGCAATTTTGCATTTCACCACAGTCCAGCATATATATGAACTCTAAATTCGTGTTCACTTCGACTTGTCTGGTAGTTTAGGTGATAAGCTATATTACATTTTTTTTTCTTGGAATGTCGGCCTTCCCAGTATCAGAAAACCTGGGATTTCTGCCGATCTGGTTCTGGAGCATCAGGGCGTGGTCCTAGTTGGCATTTATGAACAGTAATAATTCCAATGTGCAAATAACATTTACGACATCCTTTTCAATTCTTCTTATTATGTAGGTGTGATAAAAATTTATACTATGATCTAAGGTCCGGGCCGAGTATAGGTACCATTAAGGGTAAGCATACTGATGATGCGCTATGTGTCATTGTGTATACAATTTACTTTGCAATAAGGTTGTTAGCGTAACATGAACCAGATTAGAAGGGGAGGAGGGAGGAGGGGATGAAGCGTGATGTTCTGCCTACGGGGTGGATCAGCTGTACGCATTTCTGGATGGTGGATCCCAAGCACCTTAAGCAAATTAGCAATATGTCCGCCATTTGCTTGGAAACCTTTCTTATCCCTTATATACCCCTCAGAGCATGAAAGGGTTATTATCAATAGCAAAACTGTTAAATTAGATTGCCCTTTTTACACGCCTCAAACGTTATTAATTAATCACAGAAATGGTATAGGACTAGAATTTGTAAGTCCATTTTGAAATGATTCGATAATACGATTATGTATGTTACCTATAATATGGGTAGTTTCCGATTTAAAATAAAGTTTAAACTATTGTTGGTTCCCCTATTCCCATTGTATTTTTAATAGTTTTTTAAACTCGAAAACAAAGACAGATAAAGTTAAACTGCCTGAAATTAAAAAAATGCGGTTTTGACATAATAGTAACGATGGGGCGTGAAAATTGCAAATAAATAATTAACCATTGACGATAAAGAATGTGAAACGATTGAGAAGCACAAACTTCGCCCCTTTGAGGTGAACAGTTTTATCATATTTTGTTGTCTTTTTTACGATAATCCTCCGCCAGAAATTATTCGTAAAAGTCACGGTTTTAATGAGATTCACTCTAAGTTTAAGAATGTAGGAAAGCTTAAGAATGTCCGAAGTTCGAAAGAAACTTGCATCCTTATTGGTTAAGCGCTAACTTCAGACATTCTTAGACTTTCTTACATTCTTAAACTTGGAGTGAATCCCATTAATAGTTAGACAATACACAAAACACGTAATAACTCTTAGAAGTCAGAACCACACCCACAGAAACACGAGGTAACTAAGCACTCAACGATTAAGAGATAGGCTTACACCCAATTAACCGTATTTACAGTCAATTATGCTGCGATTCATTTTGGACATGGGTGGTATGGCCTCTCCTGCCGCTCGCTGTGGAAATTCCCGTTGATAAGCGGGTTCCATTTCATCTGGCAACAGCAACCGGCTCATTTACCGCAATGAGCCGAGGATTTGGTACGAATGAAGCCAGCCTCTGCTTCTCTGCTTCAACTGCTACTGACTTCCATTATTAGCCCCATACCTCTCTCGGTGGCCCTTATCCCCACCAATTACCCTTTATGTCGCCTTTCCGTCAGCTACAACCGTTCCCCTTCCACGTTTAATCAACATAAGACTCGAGTTATTTTGCTTTACTAAATAGGTACGGATACCTTACTATGGCGAACCGGGCGAACGGTATAATTATAGTTAAAAGCACTAATATGCCACTAGAAAAAATTCAAAAATACAGAAGCAGATTCTGCATGAAAACTAAATTCTGGATAGTGTAAACCGTTTTTATATGCAATGTCTCAATTATCTGTAATTTATATCTGACGCTCCAGAAAGTTGATACAGTTGCGCCAGGTGCAACTTTCCGCTACTTGAAACATAAATTACGGAGAATTGACATCGCACAGAAAAACGGGTTTCAACATCATAACATAGAAGGTCATCCCGTTCAAAGCTAAAGTATGTAATCTTAGGCTCCTATCAGTTTCCGAAACTGCCGATCCAGAGGCCAATCACGGATTCGCCTTTAGGGTCTCTGTTATATACTGACTAAGTATTTATTGTATCACTTTTGTAGAAAATACATTTTTTTCTTTTAACTGTTTGAGTCGTGAGTCGTGTGATTTCATTTGAAAGATTCTGGAGCAAGCCCTGTTTTTGACATGGTTCATCAGGGCTGATTTTGCACCCTTAAAATTCATTCATCCGAATCCGAAAGTAAAGGTTTGCCGGGAACATGTTCAAAATACGAGTATTATTCATTTCTGTAAACTTTCTCTTATCAAATAATTTTTTTTGTAATCAGAGCGCGATCTTTCTTTTGCTTTACTGCAATCTCAGACGCCGATCAGAGTAGGTATGGAACCAAATTGCGGACAAGCCTGATCAGGCAGGAAGGTGAAATTTTAAATGTGATCATGTGAAACACTGACGAAGAACACCATAATAAGGAATTTGCCAGATAATATTTCAAATGCGACTAAACTAACTTTTTAAGTCTGCCCCGTACGAACAAATTGATAAAATGAATTTCAATATTCTTCACAATTGCCTATATACCTACTGAACAAGGGCATTACGTTGGCAGATTGTTGTTCGATCATTTCCACGTTGATAACACTAATAATTATTATCCTGGGGTTGTTGGATCATAGGCAAATGTCAAACTCCTGACACCATTTTCACAACACTTGGTCACCCTTTCATACCGTCTTAACATCAGTGTCGCGTCAGACAAAGGAATCAGCAAATTACGAAATATTAGATAAGGCAAGGGGTTCGCATAACGAAGAACACACTATAATTATTACACGGAGCTATAGTCAAAGGAAATTCCGGGGAACATTAAACTGATACGCCACTTTGCTATAAACACCAATAGAAGTAGAGCTCCTTCTCATCAAAATTTTCAGACTGATGAGACCCCTTCCATCCATAATTCAATTCAAGCCATACCGTAAAGTCAATTAAACTGGTTTCAGATGTTGGTCCTCTACTCTCAGTGTGTGTGGTGAGTATAGAGTGGTCTTCCATACGAGTATACCTCGTGTTTATAACACGGCCGCTCAGTGAGTGAAGGGTGTAGATAGTCTGGAGCTCCCTATACACCACCCGAAAGCTTGAAGCACATTTTCTTAAAGGTTAATGTAATGAATAGGGAAAAATAATGAAAGAAGGTTGTGATTTCTTTTATTTTCTTCGAATTTAGATAATAATCCAAGAATAGACCTATCAATGGTTGAGTATTTTCAGGGGTAGCTTCCATAAAAACTAAACCCGAGACAATTATTGTACTGTGTAGGGCCTCAATTCTCGTAATTTAATTTCAAAATGCCCAAAAACTTTGTGACGTCATATGAGCCATAACAAATATGACGACATACAGTTTTAGGCAACATTGAATATAAAACACACGAATTGAGATTGCACAGTATATTTGCAATCACCTTATAGGAAATGATTATGCTCGCCTAAATCTTGCCAGTATCTTGATTGCATAATCATAAAACGTCAGGCAACAACACTCGTAATTAGGTCTAGTAAAATTTAACACGACTTTATTAAGTTATTCACGGAGGGTGATTTTGGACTATGATAGGAAAGTTATAATCGTTTTACTGTGCAAGACCTAAATTCGCCGTCTTTTTGTTCGAAGTTGCCTAAGACTTAGTGTCGTCCCAATTCCTGTCCTAACCTAATAAACCAGGAGATGCCTGACGTCACTAGTGTATTTGGACATGAAATACAACAAATTGTGACCCTGCTCAGTAGATTAACGCTTGATATTTAGAGAGGCGAATCTTTAAACTGGAAAAAGAAATGTCGAATCGGAAAAGAGGAAAAATTTAGTTTGATTCACGAGATCATCTCCAGTTACGAATCACAAATTGAAATTCTTCTGAAAGTAATGCCTACACCAACACCGAGTGACTTAACTTCTAAATGTATTTCCTCATTTTTTTATAAATGCAGATAGCATACTTCCAGGTTCTTTTGCGAAACTCGTAAAAAACCTTCACGATATACAAATTTATTTTATTGAATGATGAGTAAGTCGTAACGTTGAGGAAGGGAATGAGCGAATGCTGCATATCAAAGAAATGTGCAATATAAAAATAACTATGTAGGTACTGACATCTACCCATAATAGAGGCACATTGCTATCTTCGCACAACAGATTAATTCAGCCCAGAAAATTAAGATAGAAAAGTTAAAGCGTTTTAATGTGCAGGTCCCAATTCTCAATAGTTTGTGTTGATAGTTGCCCAAAAAGAGAAAACCCATCAACGGTATTATGCACATTTACTACAGCTCTTGAATACGGTAATTACAAAAAGACCACATTTGGCTAAAAGAAAGTTCTTTTCCAGCAAGATAAAGTGCCCGTCTACAAATGGTCTATTGCGATAGCACAAATTCATAAATTTAAGTTCGAATGGCTTCGCTCGTATTTCGAGCTTATAAGCAACTAGAGTAATGAGATTGGGTTAAAAAAAACCTACAAAATCCCTGTAAAAACTTTTTTGGTAAGAAAACAACAACGGTTTTTAAGAAGATAAACTTAGGTACGACTTATTCACAGGACAAACAATGAAACATTTAATCTAACAAAATTTGGTCATAAAACTACTATACCATGGCACGCGATATCGCATTATACTTGACAGCAACAATTAAATGAAATACTTTATAGCTGCTTGAAGTACAGCTACTAACAATGCATGCACAGCTACAAATGCCATTATCCAGATTTGCACATCACGCATGCACACAGGATTTTAGTGCGAAACATGTTGATTCGTAAGTTTTATAGCGGATCGTAAAGAGTTTACTGGTATGACGACACTGTCATAATATCACAATATTATGACATGATAAAGCTGGTAATACCTGTCCACTATATCTTCTTGGAGATGTAGCCCACTTTATGGGCCCCCTGGCCCCTGATTGCCCGATAGCCGAGATTATCCCCAGCTAACTCCCGCGGCTTAGAGGCGACCCCCCTTCCACAATCAATCAATATTTCAACGACTCGGAACCACATTAGAGCAAACAGTCATTAGTTAACTTGCGGTAATCACTAACAGATTGAAGACTAATAAATACTGACTATTATTGATTTCCTTTTTGACACAACCAAACATCCTTTAGGTGTATTTGCTTTTATACCCTTTTATTAGCGTGTGGCCTCAATGAAGCCCTGCTTGCATGAAAAAATTCCCGTCCTTTTGCTTTCATTGTATGCTGGAGGTCAAAAAAAAGGCTCTGTGGTTATCTTAGCTTAGTTGTCATTGTCAATAAAACTTTTTATAATAGTTGGTTTTATCATGAAAAAATAGTTGTGCTTTTTATAGGTTTATTTGAAAAAATGTTTCAAAACACATTTTCTATAAAGAAAATTGATAATTTTGTTCGATTTTATATTCCACATTTTGTTTCCACACATCAAGGGCCGTGGTGTTTTTTGTTTGTACAAAAAACTGGGAAGCAAAATCCAACAAAACTAACTATTTTCTTTATGCAAAATTTATTTACATAAATAAATGATAATGAATTAATAATTATTAACACATTTTCAGCGGTAAGCTTATTTTTATCATCTCCTCGCACATCTTTCTTTCAATGAGTGTACCTGAATTGACAAAGTTCAATAAACATAATTAATACAGTAAGTCTCATTTGCCGATTTCTAATGTGAACTATAGAATGCGACCATTGGAAATTGCAAAATACACATTGAGTTTAACTATCAAATGAGTATTATGAAATTTCAAAAGGTTATTTGCTCTGGGGTAGCTGGGTAAAAATCATATAAAAACTGTAAAAAAAAAACTGCAGAAGCAAACTATTTCGAAGTAGGTATCTACTATACCGACGCTACCCCTATTATTTATTTTCCAGGTACGAACGAACTTAACCAAACTGTTTTTATTGTATTGTGATTTTAGTGTTTCCTCTTTATTTCATGTAAATTCAGCTGAAACAAGTTATAATTACACAACCCCAATTACTCAATTCCCCGAGGGAGAAATTGCGAGATAAATTAGCAGCAACATTTTCTTGGTTGGCCGGAGAAAATTCATAAATAAACTTCCAGGCAACTAAGTGATATTAATATAAGCTCGCACTTAAAACCCTCTGGAGGTGGGTGAAGTCTGGTTGGTGTTAACGTCATGCAGGCTGTCTAGACATTGGAGCTGGGAATTCTCGAGACCTGACATACCCCATTCATTCATAATTGATGGAAACGTACCTATTCAGAATGCCCATTTCTCCCAATTCGCTTTTAAAATTCGCTGTGAAGCCGTGAAGGGATCATAATATATCAAATACTCAAGAAATATAAATTATAAATCTCTCCAAAAGGGTTTCTCATGTACTTGTAGGTATATCATCGTACATTAGGATTACATAACCTATAAGTTGACATGTGACTGTTTAATTTGGCATGTGTAATACTGGCCTCAGCCAGAAGCTGAGCCATAAGATGCCCAACTCCCAACATCCAAAAATTAACAATCTTCCCCAAGAAATATAAATTAAAGTTAGTTAATTACTGGAATTATTTGGTAGATAGTATCTAATATTGAATGTGATTTTTTAAGGAGATTCAAGGAGTGAATGACCGTATATGCAGAAAGCATGGTCCTTCGATTTTCCATCCATCAACGAGCACGCCGAAAGTTTTGACAGAAATCTAGACTTTCACTGTATATAAAGGATTGGATATACTGTTAGTCTGTAAGTTTTTTCCCTATCATATGTGAAAAGTTTACTATTATTCCATTATTACTCGCTTTATTCTCGAGTCTCGACTAAACCATTAGTTAACTAGCTTTAATAAGGATAACTATACGAGTAGCTTTAGGAAGAATAACGAATGAGTTCCAAACTTTAATGAGAAACGGAACATCATTAAACGTGCACGGCAGACATTTTGTAGTGGGATTTAGGTTAAAAATCTCTACAAAATAGAGGTAAAAAGAATCCTGAAGCTATATAAAATTTCCAGTTTTACTTGTAAGTTTGTAGCATGTACTTTAATAAAAATTGTTTTGTCGTTTTCGTTTTGGTTACAGATATAATCAGAAAATTACACTTCAAAATTTCAACTATTTCAGAAAACCCAATTCTCTTCCAGCAATAAAGCCAATATTTATTTTGAACCCGTTACCTTCTTTGATCTCTACTGGCTTCCAAGTTGAATAGGAATTTTAATTAAATTATAATTTTATTGCCTAAAAAGACTTAGCATAAAACCGCGGGCGGTTCTTAACCCTTTCCCTTTATTTGAGGAAAAGGAAAAATTTCATGTAAAGTAGCTAAGCAAGGAAGTCCACACTTCACGGCTCATTTCTGTAGTGTGTCTTCCTCCCACTAAAAGATAAGACAATCGTCGTCTTCATTCTGTTCTTCAAGTTACGGAGTCATTATGAAAGTAGTCTCAAGAATTATTGAAACTGTAATGAAGAATAACGGTCTTGACCTAATAACAAAAGTGAAAAGAGGTGTCAAGTGTCCCAGACTCAGAGTCAATCACATCAATCAATTATTAACAAAATGAAAAATCGCAGACTCATCGGAGGGGAAACGTTTCCAAAGTTTTATGAACACCTCGAATTGAACCCGTAAAACATGTAATTTTGCATCACCTGCGAATTTCAGAACACCAGTCACCCATCAATGACGTGGTGGGGAACAAAATGCCACAAAAGGGAGGAGAATTGAAGTAACATCAACGTGACTTGAAAACTTGAGAGAATAAAGACACCCCTTGGAGGTACGAGGACATCATGCAGGAGGAAATGGCAGACGCAGACTTTATAATGTGCCAACAGGGCGAGCAGATGTTTTTTTCTCGGCAGTTAAGTCTGTATCAAAATTAGGTTTTATGAAATTACAAAAAAAAATGTAGAAAGAAGGACACGATAAATTTTTGGTATTGGTTCAGAAAACAATTACATATTATGTTACGTTTCTGTTCAGAAATATATGCATTTTAGCAAAATCTCTTGTTAGTTCCTCATAATATATAGTACCTGCTTTCTACCTTCCATCCTGCGTAGATAATGTACTAGGTATATACATGTAAATGTCAAAGCTTTTGCTTAGCTGAGTGTTTCAAATGGTGTTGTGTACTTTACCTAAATATTTTATACCTGACCGACAAAAATAAATAGTGGGGTAAAATTTACGAAGGACGAACGGTACATTAGCCTTAAACCAGGGATTTTAAGCCAATCAAAAGCACCGATTCATCGTTTAACCCCGGATAAAGGCTATTGTACAGTTCGCCCTAAAGGTAACAGGGGTTACAAC
>Ga0194135_10003028_pt1 | contig 10255 bp, 8 predicted proteins | sample LitLau_LLRF_2013_FD_134024 | JGI IMG/M metagenome (GOLD analysis project Ga0194135, IMG submission 134024) | Freshwater sediment microbial communities in response to fracking from North America - Little Laurel Run_MetaG_LLRF_2013 (version 2) | ecosystem: Environmental > Aquatic > Freshwater >... | reverse complement strand
GGATCAGGCGGGGGCGGTGATTGGGGCGATCGGCATCAGTGGCGACACCTCGGACATCGACGAGCAATGCGCGATCAGCGCCATCGAAGCTCAGGGCCTGGCGGCGGACGCCGGCGTCAGCGCGTAGTCCTCAACCTTGCGGGCCCGGCCCCGGCCCGTAGCCGCTGCCGAGCCCGCGAAAAGGTCCGCAGGAGCTTGCTGGTGTCTTGATATTTCTGCGCGCAGTTTGCCGCAACAAAAGAAGTGCACGGGAAGGGGCGCAAACGCGATCAGCGATCCGGTTCGCAGCCCTTGAGCACCAGGCGGATGATGGTCTGCGCCGCGGCCTCGTAGTCTTCTTCGGTGAGCTTGGTTTTGCCGGTGACCACCGAGATCTGCCAGTCGAAGTCGGCGTAGGTCTGGGTCGCGGCCCAGATGCTGAACATCAGGTGGTTGGGGTCGAGCGGGGCGATCAGGCCGCGATCGATCCAGGTCTGGATGCATTCGATGTTGTGCTTGGCCTGGGCGTTGAGCTGTTGCACCTGCTCCGGGCTCAGGTGCGGCGCGCCATGCATGATTTCGCTGGCGAACACTTTGGAGGCGAACGGCAGGTCGCGGGAGATGCGGATCTTCGAGCGGATATAGCCGCTGAGCACTTCGCTGGGCACACCGTCGGCATTGAACGGCGTGGAGGCCTGGAGAATCGGTTCGATGATGCTTTCCAGCACCTCGCGATAGAGGTTTTCCTTGGACTTGAAGTAGTAGTAGACGTCGGGTTTGGGCAATCCGGCCTTGGCGGCGATGTCGCTGGTCTTGGTCGCGGCAAAGCCCTTGTCGGCAAACTCTTCGCTGGCGGCCCGCAGGATCAGTTCTTTATTGCGCTCGCGGATGGTGCTCATAAACCGGGGGATTCCTTGCCTGTTCGGGCGGTTGCGCATGGTAGCACCGGCTTTGCGAGAGGCTCAAGAATGCCGGGTAGGGCCCGTTTTTCCTGCTTGTGGGCGCTCGCTGCGCGCTCGGTGGCGCGGTATGCTGCGCGCCTTATTTTCAAGCAGGGAAGCCTGGCCCATGGCAGGAAGCAGTTTGCTGGTATTGATCGACGACATCGCCGCGGTCCTCGATGACGTGGCCTTGATGACCAAGGTGGCGGCGAAGAAGACCGCCGGGGTATTGGGCGACGATCTGGCGCTTAACGCTCAGCAGGTTTCCGGGGTGCGCGCCGAGCGGGAACTGCCCGTGGTCTGGGCGGTGGCCAAGGGCTCGTTTCGCAACAAGCTGATCCTGGTGCCGGCGGCCCTGGCCATCAGTGCCCTGGCGCCCTGGCTGGTGACGCCGTTGCTGATGGTCGGTGGTGCCTATCTGTGTTTCGAAGGCTTCGAGAAGCTGGCGCACAAATACCTGCCGCATGCCGATGACGCGGCCGAACATGAGCAGAGCCTGCAGGCCCTGGCCGATCCCCAGGTGGATCTGGTGGCCTTTGAAAAGGACAAGATCAAGGGCGCGATCCGTACCGATTTCATCCTCTCCGCCGAAATCATCGCCATCACCCTGGGCACGGTGGCGGGCGCTTCCCTGAGCCAGCAGGTGGTGGTGCTGTCGGGGATTGCGATCATCATGACCGTCGGCGTCTATGGCCTGGTGGGCGGTATCGTCAAGCTGGACGACCTGGGGCTGTGGCTGGCGCAGAAGCCCGGAGCCCTGGCCAGGCGCATCGGCGGCGCCATTCTGCGGGCGGCGCCGTGGATGATGAAGAGCCTGTCGGTGATCGGCACCGCGGCGATGTTCATGGTTGGCGGCGGCATCCTCACCCACGGCGTGCCTGCCGTGCATCATCTGATTCAAGGCCTGGCCGAGCGCAGCGCCGGGGTCATCGGCGCGGCCTCGGTGATCATGCCGACCCTGCTCAATGCCGTGGCCGGGATTATTGCTGGCGCAGCGGTGCTGCTGGCCGTGAGCCTGATTGGCAAGGGCTGGCGTGCGCTGCGCGGCTGAGGCCTGACTCACCCCGTGGCTGTTATGACAGCCGGCGGCCTGGCGTAGAGCGATTGATGGCATCCGCGATGCCCGGTGAACTGCACTTGCGTGGGTTGTGCTGCGCGGATGTGCCGCCCCGCCGGATGGCGGGGCGAGGCGGGATTACTCGGCGATCTGCAGTTTGCGTGACTCGGTGTACACGTAGCGCACCTTTTCGTATTCGAACGGCGAGTTCAGCTGGCCATAGCGGAAGCTGGTCTGGTAGCGCTTGTCGACCCCGCGCAAGACCCAGATTTCCGGGTGATTGCTGCTGACTTCCGAGACGTTGAGGAAGTTGATCGCCGATTCGGTGGTGTAGTCCACGGCCAGCCCCGCGGTGTCCCGCAGGTTCGACGGGCCGAGGATCGGCAGCACCAGATAGGCCCCCGCGGGCACGCCATAGAAGCCCAGGGTCTGGCCAAAATCTTCGGTTTGGCGCGGCAGGCCCATCTTGGTTGCCGGATCCCATAGCCCAGCGACACCGATGGTGGTGTTGAGCAGCAGGCGCGCGGTGGTTTCCATCGAGCGCTGGCCCTTGAACTGCAACAGGCTGTTGACCAGGTTCGGCACGTCACCAAGGTTGTTGAAGAAGTTGCTCACCCCGCTGCGCAGGAACCCCGGGGTCACATAGCGGTAGCCGTCCACCACTGGCAGGAACACCCACTGGTCGAAGCGGTAGTTGAAGTGGTAGACCCGGCGGTTCCAGGACTCCAGCGGGTCATAGACATTCAGCGCATTGAGGGTCGAGCGCTCGAATTCGCGCTGGTCCAGGCCCGGGTTGAACTTGAGTTTCTTCAACGGTTCGGTGAAGCCGTCGGGATCGGGCGTGACCGGGGTGTTGGCCTTGCTGTTGTCGGCTTGGGCATAGCCTGCGCAGAGCAACGCAGCGATAAGCAGGAGATGTTTAGCCACGGAAGAACTCCAGCATGGCGTCGCTGTTGACGCGGTAGTTGAGGTTGCCGCAGTGCCCGCCATGGGGGTAGACGGTCAGGCGGTCGCCAAAGGTTTTACGCAGGAAACCCAGGTCGCCGGGGCCGAGGATCACATCGTCGGCGTTGTGCATCACGGCAATCTTCGGGCTGGCCTTGAGGTAGTCCTGCAGGGCGTAGAGGCTCACCTGGTCGATCAGTTGCAGCAGGCTGCCGCCGTCGGTCCGGGCGCGCCACATGGGGATCACTTGTTCGGTCAGGTAGCAGTCGAAGTCGCACTGCAGGGCGCGCTTGAGAAACGGCGTGAGGCTGGTGCCTTCGCGGATCGGGTACTTGGGCGGGGTGATCAGGCCGCGGCGGTTGATCAGGTCCGAGGTGAAGGCGATATCCGCCGCCGAGAAGCGGAAGGAGGTGCCGATCAGCATCGCCATCTGTTCGTTGCTCAGGTGTTGCTTGGACTGCTGGAAGTCATAGAGCAGCGCATCGTTGAGGTCGATGTAGCCTTTCTGCTGGAAGTAACGGGTCAGCTTGCCCAGCACCAGTTCATAGAAGGTGGTGCTGTTGTTGATGCCCTTGACCTCGGTCTGCACCAGCTTGTCGAGGTTGGTGATCGAGGTGTAGAGGTTGACCGGCGGGTTGAGCAGCAGGACTTTCTTGAAGTTGAAGCTGCGCCGGGTCTCGTCCAGCTTGCTGACGAACGCGGCGTCGAGGGCGCCGAGGCTGTAGCCGGTGAGGTAGAACTCGCTGATCGGCAGCTTGGGGTGCTGGGCACGCACGGCCTGCATGACCCGGTACATGTCTTCGGCGTCTTCCTGGGTCACCCCGGGGGTGGCAAAGCGCGAGGCGGCGCTGATGAAGTCGAAGCTGGTGGGCGAAGACAGCTGCACCACGTGGTAGCCGGCCTTGTAGTAGAGCTTCTTCAGGTATTCGTTGAGGCTGCTGTCATAGCGCGCCCCGGTGCCGGCGATCAGAAAGATCAGCGGCGCGGCGTGATCCTGGGTGGCGATGCGGTAGGTGAGCTTCTTCACCGCCCAGAAGTTGTCCGGAAGGATGAACTCGCGCTCGGGGCGCAGGGTCAGGCTGTAGTCGGACTGGCGGATGTCTTCGCTGGCGGGCAGCTCCGGACGCAGCTCTGGCGGTGTGGTGGCGATGGTGGCTTCGAACGGGTTGGTCAACGGGTAGCCATAGCTGGCCGGGTCGACATCGACCGCCAGTGCGGACGCACTCAGGATAAGGCCGCCAAACAGGGCAGCGAAGCGCAAGGAACGAAGCATGACTGTATCCCTAGAAGGAAGGTGCCGAATGAGGTTTGCAGGCTATGACCACCGCGCTGCTGCCGAAGTGCCATGGGGTGGCACAAATATCCCTGCCGCAGGCGTGGCGCAGGTTGCTGGTAGGCGGACGATACACGTTGCCGGCATTTGCTGAATAGTTATCTGTGCGTCGCCCTTGCCAAGCGTTTGTGGAGGATTATGCTGGGCGCCGTTTTGATTGTTCGGAGTGTTCCATGTCTCGCCGCTTGCCCGTGATTGTGCTGCTCATCGTCCTGCCGTTGTGGCTGGCCGCCAGTTATGGCTTGCGCTACGGCTTTATGGAGGACGCGCGCTGGGTGGGCGCCTGTGTCGACGAGGCCGCGCGCTGGGAATGCTCGCTGCGCTCCAGCCTGGGCTGGATGATCCACTTCAAGGTGCTGGGCTGGAGTGCCCTGGGCGCCGCGCTACTGGCCTTTGTGCTGTCGGGGCGCAGCGGCTGGTGGCTGGCGGTGCTGGCGATGCTGGCCGGTATTCCGGCGCTGGCGCTGTACAACACGACCCTGGCGGTGTTCGCGGTGGTGATTGCCGCGTTGCGTCTGGTGCGGGCTGCGCGACCCTGACCTGTCGGCCGCGGACACCATCCAGGTGCGCCCGCGGCCACAGTTGAAGAGTCAGGCGATACGGGCCCGGAGGCTGCGCCACAGTGCGGCCACCATCAGCAGGCTGACCAGGGCCCAGCCCCAGGCTTGCTGGTTGGCCAGGCCTTCCTGGTACAGCTGGGGAGCGATGCCGGCCCCCAGGATAAAGGTCAGCAGGGCAATCTCGCGGCGCGCTACGCGGACCGGACGGCACAGGTAGACCAGCGCCGGCAGGATCAGGGCCGCGCTGGGGAAGCTGCGGTAGCGTGGGTCGAACACCAGTTCCAGCATCATCACCGCCGCGGCGAAGCCCGCTGCCGCCAGGAGCCAGCCGGCGCGCTGTTCCAGGGCGTTGAAGGCCCGTTGGCGCCAGCCTTGGCGTGGGCTCAGGGTCAGTGCGGCATGGGCCAGCACCAGCAGGTTCAAGCCCAGCAGCAAGGCGGCCCACACCCATTCCCCGGTGAAGCGGCTGGTGACCCGCGCCAGTTCGGCCCAGGTGCCGATGGCGCAGGCCGCCAGCGTCCCCAGCAGTGGCAGCAACAGCGCTGCGCGCCGGGTCCGGACCGGCCCACCCAGCACCAGGGTGCCGAGGAAGATCACGCCGCCCACGCCCAGCCACAGCGGCCAGTGAGGCAGGTTGGAAACCGGGCCGGCGAGGATGCCCTTGTCCTGGCGATCGGCGTCGAACAGTCCCCAGTAGCCGCCGACCGCACCTTCGCTGGCGCGTTTCCAGGGTTGGTCGAAGGCTTCGATCAGGTTGTAGTGCCAGCCATTGTGTTCTGCCAGGGCGACGAAGCCGCGAATGAACTTGGCTTCGTTGACCCGGCTCGGCAGCGCGGTTTCGCGCTGGCGGCCTTCGCTGGGCCAGCCGGTTTCACCGATCTGCACGTCCTTGGGGGCGAAACGGTTGCCGAACACCTGGCGCACTTCGGCCACATGGTTGAGGGCGGCGTCGATGTTCGACGGATCGTCTTCCCAGTAGGGCAGCAGGTGGATGGTGAGGAAGTCCACCGCCGGGGCGATTTCCGGGTGCTTGAGCCAGAATTCCCAGACGTCGGCGTAGGTCACCGGCTGCTTGACCCCGGCCTTGACCTTGAGAATCAGCCGCGCCAGTTGCGCGCCGGTGACTTCCTTGCGCAGCAGGGCTTCGTTGCCGACGATCACCGCGCTGACCACGTCCGGGTTGGCGTTGGCCGATGCGATCAGCAGATCGACTTCCTTCTCGGTGTCCACCGGGTTGCTGTTGACCCAGGCGCCGATCATCAGTTTCAGGCCGTGCTTGCGCGCCAGCTCCGGCAGTGCTTCTAGGCCGGTCATGGAGTAGGTGCGGATGCATTCGAAGCGGGTGGCCAGCAGCGCCAGGTCGGCATCCATGCGCTCGGGGCGCAGTTTGAATGGCTGGTCGAAGGGCGACTGATCCTTGTCGAACGGCGTATAGGACGCGCATTGCAGTTTGTGGTTGGCGCTGGCGACGTCGGCCAGGTGCACTGGCTGGCCAAGGCCGTACCAGTAGCCACAAAGGGCCAGCAGGCCGATCAGGCAGGCAAACAGATAAGCGAGAACAGGGAAGCGGGCAGAAGCGGGCATGGTCGGGCCGTAGCAGAGCAAAGCCCGGCATCTTACCCGTATTTGTCCGGGGCTTGGTGGTCGGCATGCGCTTGCCATGCAAAGTTCGGGCGGGCCTGCGGGGGGGATCTGGGGTGGGCTGGTTAATGGCTATCTGATGTCGTTGCTGGTTGTCTTGAGGTCGCAGACAGAGCAGGTCGCGGGCGAAGGCGGGTTGATGATCGAAGCATCAGTACTCCGCTGATGATCGAACGCGTTCGCGGTGAGGCGTGATGGGGGCGCTGTGCACCATAACCATACGTTGACGTGCCTGGCAGCCGCCCGGCACTGCACTTTTCGGGGAAGTAACGATGAAGATGCGACGACTCTTAGGCGCAGGTGCCGCACTGGTACTTGCCGTCAGCTCCACTCTGGCCAGTGCCGACAGCAAGACCCTGAGCATCGGCTACGTCGACGGCTGGTCCGACAGCGTGGCGACGACCTATGTGGCTGCGGAGGTGATCAAGCAGAAGCTCGGTTATGACGTCAAGCTGCAAGCGGTGGCGACCGGGATCATGTGGCAGGGCGTGGCCACCGGCAAACTCGACGCCATGCTCTCGGCCTGGTTGCCGGTGACTCACGGCGAGTACTGGGCCAAGAACAAGGACAAGGTGGTGGACTATGGCCCCAACTTCAAGGACGCCAAGATCGGCCTGATCGTGCCCGAGTACGTCAAGGCCAAGAGCATCGATGATCTCAAGACCGACACCAGCTTCAAGAACAAGATCGTGGGCATCGACGCCGGGTCCGGGGTGATGCTCAAGACGGATCAGGCGATCAAGGACTACGGTCTGGACTACAAGCTGCAGGCCAGTTCCGGCGCGGCGATGATCGCCGAATTGACCCGGGCCGAGGAGAAGCAGGAATCCATCGCCGTGACCGGCTGGGTGCCGCACTGGATGTTCGCCAAGTGGAAGCTGCGTTTCCTCGAAGACCCGAAAGGCGTCTACGGCGCTGCTGAAACCGTCAACAGCATCGGCAGCAAGGGGCTGGAGAAGAAGGCGCCGGAAGTGGCGGCGTTCCTGAAGAAATTCCAGTGGGCGTCCAAGGACGAAATCGGTCAGGTCATGCTGGCCATTCAAGACGGTGCAAAACCGGACGTAGCGGCCAAGGACTGGGTTGCCAAGCACCCGGAACGGGTTGCCGAGTGGACGGCTAAATAGTCGCCAGGCGTCTAGATCGAGGGTCCCAGGGCCGCCCGCTGCTATCAGCGGGCGGCCCTGGTTTTTTTCGGGGGGAAAGTTGGCGAGGTGGTTAATGTCGTTCTAATACTAAGGTCGTCTGGAACCTGCTCCATAGCCGCATAGAGTGGATTGCGTTCCATCTAAAATCTGTGCTGCGAGGATAAAAACAATGAACGACAGCATTTACCTCTCGATTCAAAACAGCCCGCGTTTCAAGGAGCTGGTCAGCAAGCGAGAGCGGTTCGCCTGGATTCTTTCGGCGATCATGCTTGGGCTTTACTCGGGTTTCATCCTGTTGATCGCCTACGGGCCCCAGGTCCTGGGCGCCAAACTCAGTCCAACGTCATCCATCACCTGGGGCATTCCCATTGGTGTCGGCTTGATTGTCTCGGCCTTCGTCCTGACAGCCATCTATGTGCGACGCGCCAACGGTGAGTTCGACGAGCTGAACAACGCGATCCTGAAGGAGGCTCAGCAATGATCCGACGTCTATTCGCAGCACTCGGTCTTGCCGCTTTCGCTCCTGCCCTCTGGGCCGCAGACGCTTTGACCGGCGAAGTCCACAAGCAACCCCTCAACGTTTCGGCGATTGCCATGTTCGTGGTGTTTGTCGGGGCAACGCTGTGCATCACCTACTGGGCCTCCAAGCGCAACAAGTCGGCTGCCGACTATTACGCGGCGGGCGGCAAGATCACCGGCTTCCAGAACGGCCTGGCGATTGCCGGTGACTACATGTCCGCGGCGTCCTTCCTGGGGATTTCCGCCCTGGTGTTCACTTCCGGCTATGACGGCCTGATCTACTCCATCGGCTTCCTGGTGGGCTGGCCGATCATTCTGTTCCTGATCGCCGAGCGCCTGCGCAACCTGGGCAAGTACACCTTTGCCGACGTGGCGTCCTACCGCCTCGGGCAGACCCAGATCCGCACCCTGTCGGCCTGTGGCTCGCTGGTGGTGGTGGCGTTCTACCTGATCGCGCAGATGGTCGGTGCCGGCAAGCTGATCCAGTTGCTGTTCGGCCTCGATTACCACGTGGCAGTGATCCTGGTGGGGATCCTGATGTGCCTGTACGTGCTGTTCGGCGGCATGCTGGCCACCACCTGGGTGCAGATCATCAAGGCGGTGCTGCTGCTGTCCGGTGCGTCCTTTATGGCGCTGATGGTGATGAAGCACGTCAACTTCGACTTCAACACCCTGTTCTCCGAGGCGGTCAAGGTTCACCCCAAAGGTGAGGCGATCATGAGCCCGGGCGGACTGGTGAAGGATCCGATCTCGGCGTTTTCCCTGGGGCTGGCGCTGATGTTCGGTACAGCCGGCCTGCCACACATCCTCATGCGCTTCTTCACCGTGAGCGATGCCAAGGAAGCCCGCAAGAGCGTGCTCTACGCCACTGGCTTCATCGGCTACTTCTACATCCTGACCTTCATCATCGGTTTTGGCGCGATCCTGCTGGTGAGCACCAATCCGGACTTCAAGGATGCCGCTGGCGCCTTGCTGGGTGGTAACAACATGGCGGCGGTGCACCTGGCCAATGCGGTGGGTGGCAGCGTGTTCCTCGGCTTCATCTCGGCGGTGGCCTTCGCCACCATCCTGGCGGTTGTGGCAGGGCTGACCCTGGCGGGTGCTTCGGCGGTGTCCCACGACCTGTATGCCAGCGTGATCAAGAAGGGCAAGGCCAACGAGAAGGACGAGATTCGCGTCTCCAAGATCACGACCGTGGCCTTGGGCGTGCTGGCCATCGGCCTGGGCATCCTCTTCGAAAGCCAGAACATTGCGTTCATGGTGGGCCTGGCGTTCTCCATCGCTGCCAGCTGCAACTTCCCGGTGCTGCTGCTCTCGATGTACTGGAAGAAGCTGACCACCCGTGGCGCCATGATTGGCGGCTGGCTGGGTCTGGTCAGTGCGGTGGCGCTGATGGTGCTGGGTCCGACCATCTGGGTGCAGATCCTGCATCACGAGAAGGCGATCTTCCCGTATGAGTACCCGGCGTTGTTCTCGATGATCATTGCCTTCATCGGTATCTGGTTCTTCTCCATCACTGACAAGTCGGCTTCGGCGGTCAACGAGCGGGCGCTGTTCTTCCCGCAGTTCGTGCGTTCGCAGACCGGCCTGGGGGCCAGTGGGGCGGTGTCGCACTAAGCCCATCCGGTTTATCGGCTTCTATACAGACGCTGAGTAATAGCCAAATGCCTCGATCGAAAGATCGGGGCATTTTTTATGCCTGCCAGCCCTGTCCAAATACCCCGACAGCAGGCGCACGGCTGTAGGCGCTGGCTTGCCAGCGAAAGCCTAATTGAAGGGTGGGGGGCGGGGTTTGCGGGGCTCCTGGCCGGTAAGCCGGCGCCCACGGGATGCAGGTCAGGGGAGGGCAGAAACAAATACGACCTCTATCAGAGGCCGTATTCGGTGCAGCTAAGACGTGTGCGCAAGGCAGGTCTTATTTGCGGTCTTCCAGCTTGGTGATGTCGCGCGACTCGTAGCCGGTGTACAGCTGACGTGGGCGGCCGATCTTGTAAGGGCTGGAGAGCATTTCCTTCCAGTGCGAGATCCAGCCGACGGTCCGCGCCCGGGCGAAGATCACGGTGAACATGCTGGTTGGAATGCCGATCGCCTTGTGGATGATCCCCGCGTAGAAGTCGAGGTCCGGGTACAGCGAG
>Ga0194135_10003027_pt1 | contig 10255 bp, 12 predicted proteins | sample LitLau_LLRF_2013_FD_134024 | JGI IMG/M metagenome (GOLD analysis project Ga0194135, IMG submission 134024) | Freshwater sediment microbial communities in response to fracking from North America - Little Laurel Run_MetaG_LLRF_2013 (version 2) | ecosystem: Environmental > Aquatic > Freshwater >... | reverse complement strand
TGAAGCGTCATACTTTTCAATGTCGTCTAAAGTAGGAACCAAATGTCTTGAAACAATTGAGTCTATTTCAACTTGGCATTTTTTCTGCACTGAAGGATTTGTCGCCAAAAATAATATACCGAAGTTAAGTGTTCCATTTGTAGTTGTTGATCCAGTTTGCATGAAGTCTTCGATCATCATCTGCAGATTTTTTTCTATCCCAATAAAATATCAGATGACTTCTCATTGTATCTGATATTGTTGCATTTACTGAAAGCTCACAAGTTATTACCTGTGTACACATTGTTGGGATTATCCTTATTCTCAACAATCTTCTTTAAGAAACAATCAATGTAATTTTCGGGTTCCAAGCGATAAGCTCCATTCACACGTCGTTCATCAATCAAACTCTGTACATAAAAATCTTGGTTTTATACTTTGCCCTGTTCTTGCGTAACAATTGCCAGAATTCTAACCTGTGAATACAGATGCGACTCGTGATACACTTTTGCGATTAAATCAGCTTGGAAAAGTTTAGGAAACCAGTCTCTCAAAAATGGAAAAGCCAGTACAACAGGATCAACAAAAGTTTGTGCTTTGGTCATGGCGAAATTTTTTTCTAGCATTTTCACCAGCCTTGGATCACCATGTGCATATCTGTGTCCAGCAATCATGCACCACAAGACATTCAAAACGGACAACAAGAAGTTCGTACGAATAGTAAGGATTCCACTTGATTTGGAAGTTTCTAATCGTATTTCTTGAACAATGTCTGTGATTTCAGCTTCTATTACACTCTGCATTGAGTGACGCTTCCCGAATCCGAAATCGCGTAAAGTTCGTTGAGAAAATTTTCTCATCTCCATCCAAAGTTCGGGACTTGATGCAAAAATCAATCCTGGAGGATTAAAGTAGGGTTCATAAAATGCCAATTAAATTTTACTGCTACCTTATAAGTCAACTCACCCAGCTCTTCGCCCATCGACCGCAGTTTTGACAAGTCATTGCAAACTTTCATGCTGTATTCAGGAGTGTTTTCAATCTCTTTTAAGACTTCATACGATCCTATGATTACTATACATGTCGGATAAATAGTATGTTAACTTTTGATCAATTACGTGATACTTCACGAGAAATGGCTTTTATTTGACATACCTCCGGTGAAATTTCCCGTCGAGCATGACCAAACAGGTCCGTACTTCTTCGTGCACAGATCAAAGTATTCATGTGCTTTAAATTTTAGTAAATCTCGAACCTTAAACACTGGATTTTGCCAAAATACTCCTGGAGCACAACCAATAATTGGAAATACGAATGGACCTGTTCAAGTCAGATAATTCATGATAATCTACACTTGTATTGGTTCCATCAAGATGAGAAATAAATCTTACCAGGAGGCATCTTTCTGTAACAAAATTGTAGCCTGTAAATATACGTGCACAATGCCAACAGGACTACCGAAGATAACAATAAAAATATAAGTGACATTTTCCTGAAAAATGGCACTGATAATTATTAATATAAGTAAAATTAATCGCAGTTCAGAAAGGCACAGCCAGCAAATAATCAGAGTTAGAGTCATCAATTGTATTAGAATCTTATTTGGTAATAAACCTCTACAATTTGGCATCTCACTGGTTTACACGCTAGTTGGGGAATTTTGCTATTGCAATCGGTAAATACTCATCCAAAACTGCATCTCGTCCTTATTACCAGGAAAATGGAGGTCTGTGGAAATTCGGGCGAGACTTGTCACCTTAGATGTTAACCACAGATCCTCCATTGTATGGCTTTTTTGCTGCTGACTGACTTTTTTCGTGAGTCTCGTACTCATCTCCTGTCCTCAACAGATCTTTGTTCATCTCAAAACTGGATTCGATTCGCATCTTCTCATCCTTTCATACTCAACTGTTTTATTCTGAATCCTCTCTGGTTGTGCTTGTTTACTCTTCTCACCATCATAATTAAATTGCTGTTTATACGTACCAGAAGATGAGGTGTCATATTTTATCAAGAAAGCGTAGCAGGCTACGTTAAAATAATTACAAATAACAATTATCCGTGCATCAAAAATGACACCGTAATTGATGCAAATATCAAAAGTTCGTTTGTTTCGAGGTTATGAAATACAATTAGGAAAGAAGTTGCAGTTTTGATTTCATTACAATTTCTTATGATTTACAGAAGAATCTTTCCTTTACACATAAACCATGAAAATCAAACCCAAGCAATTGTTTTACACTGCCATTCTTGAAACATAAAATTGGTCGAAAATATGATCAATTATTGTGCTTAAAACTGAAAATGTACATTGGTTTGGTGAGTATATCATGCTATCATGCATATCAGTGGTTAAGTAAGTTGAGTGCAGTAAGACAACGCAGGTTAGGTTAGGACGACATTAAAACTGATTTATTGCAAAAAAAGACGGAGACATTCGAAGAAATGCATTAATAAGTTTATTTACACAGTGTGTACAAGTTCACATTGAAAGTTTGTATTATTATACTTTCCTCAAAGACGTTGATTGTAAGAAACTGCATGCTGTTGTAATTTTTAACTTACACCAATAATTGAAGCAATGAAACGGGCTTGCTGCAAAATTGCTTATCATGCAGTTGTAGTTTGACTTGCACACAGACGAATGATAATTTTCTTTTTTGGTGTTTTTGTATGAAATAATCTTTAAGCTCATCCTTTTTTAATTTGATTTCGTTCTTTCGGTGACTAGAACTGAGAACTCTTTAGGGGACAAGCTAACTCCTAACTCAGGTTCCATAGTAGGTGGTTTTGTTCCGGGAACAACTTCAAAATTGAAGTTCTGTAGAAGTGTGGCAATATAGATTGGCACCACAGAGTTGGCTAAGGTGACTCCAATGCAGTATCGTTTGCCTAGAAAATGCGTTATTTGTGCACATTATCAAATTGGGAAATAGTTAATAGTTAGTATATATTAAGTATTTGTACGAAAGTAACATACCAAAACCGAACTGACATACACGCTTATCCTGAACATATTCGCCCTTTTCATTGATGAATCTTTCTGGCCTGAAGTTTTGTGGATCTTTCCAATAATCTTCGTCCATTTGGATGGAATAGTGATTACTAATAATCATAGTCCCCTGATAAAATTTCAATAATTTTTGCGCAGGTTAGACATTGTAGAGCTTTCGATGATGCTTTTAAGGGAGGAAGGCTATACAGGATTTAGTAAGTACTTATTATCTCTTTTTCTTGCTAAAATATACCTTAGGAATGACGTAGCCCCTTAACTTCCAATCACAAGGTGTTTGGCGTGGGATGGGAATCGGTACTACATTTCCAAGTCGGTGAGTTTCCAGAATGGTCGCTTGAAAGTAAGGCATTCTTAATCAAAACAATACAGTCATTAGTTGTTTACAGTTTGAATATTAATATGTTCAATTGAGAATATTATGTGTACTTTTCGATATCATCCAACGTTGGAATCATCCCACGCGGAACAAGAGAATCAATTTCCTTCTGACAGCGTTTCTGAACCTCCGGGTGAAGAGTCAAGAACAATAACGCGTAGTTTAATGTCCCATTGGTAGTTGTAGAACCAGTTTGCATAAAGTCCTCTATCATGATTTGTAGATTTTTGACTGAAATTCACAACATTGTAAGCTTGTACCAATTGTTCTTGTAATGCATTGGCATTGGCTCGTGAATAGAAAAATTGTCTCTTACTCGAGTACACCGGACTCTTAAGTTTACTCTCACGGTTGTTATTCTCAATAGCGCTTGGCTTATTTTGAGATTCAAACTCATGAATTTTCTTGAGGAAGCAATCAATGTAATTCTGAGGATCACTAAGGTATGTTCCAATTTGCTTTCTCTCCTCAATCAAGCTCTGTACACACATGAAATTCACAGATACTAGAAACCTACTAAATCGATGAATTCGTTTATGTATCATTATCATATAGTTCTGTCAAACCTTTGAGAACTCATGAGATTCTTCATAAACTTTTGATACGAGACTCCACTTCAATAGCTTCGGGAAAATCTCCCTCAGCCATGGACTCAATAGAACCAAAGGATCGACAAATGTCTGTGCTTTAGTCATTGCAAAGTTTTTGTTGAGCATACTTTTAAGCTTCGGATCATCGTGGGAATATCGATGACCAGCAATCATGCACCAAAGCACATTTAACACTGACAGAAGGAAGGTGGTCCGAATTTTAATGATCCCATCAGAGTCTTTCATTTCTCGTCTGATTGCAGCCATGATATCGGAAATCTCTACTTCGATTACACTCTGCATTGAGTATCGCTTTCCAAACCCGAAGTCTCTAAGAGTTCTTTGGGAAAATTTTCTCATTTGTACCCAAAGTTCAGGAGTGGCAGCAAATATCAATCCTGTGCAAAATTGTTGCAAGGTGATTTAAAATGACCATTAAATGCAGCAGTGATACGTGATACAGATTCAAGAGGTTATTTCCACATTACCTAATTCCTCGCCCATAGAACGAGGAGTTGTTAGCTCATTGCAAACTTTGATACTGTATTCGTCCATATTCTCGACTTCTTTGATGATATCGTATGATGTGAGAACAACTGCATTTATGAGCTCCAATTAATTTTCACGAAAGTAATTTACAACTCTTCATAATTTTCACTTAAATACCTGACTCGTACTTCCCAAGGCACCCTGAATAGATAGGTCCGTAAATTTTTGATGCCTTGTGGGCATACTCGTAGGCCTTAAAGTGTAGAATTTCATGCAATTTGAAATAAGGATTAATTCTAGGCAAACTCAACATATTTCCGAACACAGGAAGAACCAATGGTCCTATTGTAAAGTAAAATTGTATTATTACTTTTATCACCTTTCTATTGTTCTATGTGTACTTTTCAAGATTCAATAATAAACGTACCTGGTGGCATGTTCCTGTATGAATATTGTAGTGTATAGGTGTAAATCACAAGCAGGACAAATGCAGTCCAAGCCAAAATCAGCCACCAAGCCATAGTTGAACTATTTCGGTTTGTATTTAAATTCAAAAGAAATCTTTTTGGTAAAAACAGATATCTTCATGAAACTGGAAGTGCTGAAGCTGAGACGATGTCTCTCTTTGTTCAGGTTTCAAACTGAGAGACACGCTGTGAAGCTGTATAGCTAGTTAGTGAAGGAGTATGGATGCATGCCTTGAACATAATTAATAAGATTTTCTCACGATAGTGCTGAATAATTAGTTTCATGGGCAACAGCGACACAGTGCTTTGATCTGCTTGTCGTCACTAGTATATAGCTGGGCAGTCACTATATAGTACCTGCTCCTAACATAACAATTCATAGGAAGCTAATTATTAGTTCAGTTGGCCGGAGTGTATGTAAAAAAGCCTGTATAAGGATAATGCACGAGGAAATTCGAAAAGAATCCAACATTCTGAATTGACTTTCTTGACTCGTACGGGTACCAGATTCGAGTTACAAGAGATTCTCGAACAATGACTGAAAAAATGAAGTATCTTGCTGCGAAATTGTACGGATTCCTGGAATTAAAATATATACGAGTGTGAACTGGGAGATGCAATCTATCGGGAAAATCCTGCTGACCATTAATCCAGTTTGATTTAGTGTGCCATGCCTTGAGCAGATTAATTATTGATAGAAAAAAGGCTAGTAAACTATTACTTACAATTAGGGTAATACTTGGAAGCTTTGTTTCTTAAAAGTAAAACGAAGCTGTTCAGTTTCAGCTAAAAAAGAACAATCCCGGTCAAAAGTCCATAGTATTATGATTATTTCATGAGCTGTACATGACCAATTGCATACTAAAACACTGATTGTGTGTACAGTACAGTTGATTTTGAAGCTAAGAGTTTAGAGCGTTTGAATTACGTCAGTATACAAATGATGAGGACCTTGATGATTTGTGATTCAATTACTTCTAAACCTGAGTGAACCTCTAATTAGTCATTAGCCTTATTTCCCACGGTGCCACGAAGACCTGCTGAGTGGATAGTAGCTGCTTGCATAACATGAATGAACCATTTTAAATGCTGTAGCAATGAGTGCTTGCGTACTGTGATAAGGTTAGGGAACAAGTAGTGTAGTTTTTTAAACAATTTTTTAACAATTTTGATTGAAAGTTCAATTGTTTCAAATGCAACTGAATGTGAGTGCATGAAACAAATAAAGTGATATTGGCTAGAACGAAGCACAGAGTATTCTTAGAATAAGTTTTTTAAGCACTCATCACAGTTTTCCAAGTTTCTATACGCTTTATTATTGTACTCGTTATGCTCGAAGATATCCAAAGTAGCTTAGTTCTAGATTACAAGACATTACTCCATACTTTAGCATATAATATACAACGAATGGTCATTACACGTAATATGATTTGTGTCAGGGAAGTTGGTAAGATTTCCATTCAGCAAAGATTCATACAGACGATCGACATCATGTAAAATACCATCCGCAACTTCATCAGCGACAGCTTTAAGTGACCGGAGATCTAGTTGACCACTATCTGGGCTGACAACAGCGGAGCCTGAAGAATAAAAATGATAACCTTCCTTATTTGTAACAGTTCAACAAATTGCAGCCTTAAGTTCAAAACAACAAATAATGGTTTTATAGTTACTTTTTGGTATTTCAAGATTGTCGTAGGTTTCGACATCTGTGCGAGGTACATTGACAGGAATATACTGCGGAGGCGGAAGTCTTGGCAGAGCAACATTAATCTCAATATTCCTAGAATCTTTTGCTTTCGAACGAAGATTAGCGTTTCCTTGTTCGCTTTCATCTGGGAGAGGACCTCTCGACTGCTTTGAAGCTGGGAACGACTGCTGGAGCTGGAGTTCAGGTTGGGGAGATTCAATAGTTTTGGATATTTTTATGTCCGAAGTGTCTTCTTCATAAAAGTCATCTTCTTCATTGTGGGAGTCTCCACTAGCATAAAAGTTTACTTTCGGATTTTTCACAATTGACTTTCTTACTCGGTTGCCGCTATTAGGATAAGAACTTGAAGATGGAACCTGTAAAACATCGGTATTCATGTGTTTGGAAAAATGACTTCGGTCCCATAGCTTGGAGATATTCTTCGGATGATAAACTGCGGTTGAGTTCTGTGTAGTGCTGAAATTGTAAATCAATAGTAAGACAGTGAATGCATTGTACACACTTGAATTAGTTAGTTTAAATTCCATGATGTAATCCTCCTTTAATTTGCACACTTCCTTCTTATCGTTAGTGGATGAGTAACGATTCCGAAATGCACGAGAATTCATGACTGGCATTGTAATATGATTTTGGGTAACTATAAGGATAGCACACAACAATTCATTTTCAATCATTGAATTTTGCAACATCATGAAATAATTCGGGAAACGTGATTGCTAGTTCCGAAGACTAAAGACTATGCTTGGTATTTCGCTAACATTGGTAGGTCAATATGTCAATATGGAACTGTATCTTGTACAGCATATAAGAACCATTTTGTGTCCTTCATCCTTTTAGAACAAAATCACATCAAACCAATGTCATCCAACTGTCAGCTTATGAGTTTGTGGCTAATTTTCTTTTGTTATATTTTGCACTTTCGCACAATCATTTTTAGTATCCAACTTAAACATGACCGGAAACAGAGATTTCTTCAAAAACCTTCATGCCGGAGTGAATTGAATGTGTGGCTATATAACAAGTTTGCATAGACTTAACTCTAAACTTGATAGATTAATTTTGAGAGGACTGCGAACAGTTGTCGTTCCTTAACCATTGAAAGCAGTATATTTAAGATTACATTAGTAGCTTTTGTAGATTCCTTTGAAATCATTACTTGCTATCATGGAACTTCATAAGAACTATCGTACTTTAATTGTATTCCTATTTGTTTTTAACTCTGTTTGGCATTCCAGTGGAGATGAAATCAAACCTTGCTACATCAAATCAGAAGATGAAGACAAGCAGAAGGAAGCAAGTCTGCAGTGCATTCAACAATTGAAGCCAAAAATCGGCTCGAAGTATCCCGATGCAAAAACTGCTGAGAAGTTACTGCAGGCATTTATGACGGACATACTGAAAGACGGCGACTCTCCTACTGAGGATCACGTAAGCCACTATCCGAATAAAACAAGAATTGTCTTCTTCAGTTGTGTCGTGATAGTGGTTGACGTCTCATGTATTTCTTGTCGTTTCACAGTGTTTCATGCAATGCTTGTCTGCAAAACTGGGATACGTAAGAGTGAAGAACTAAAATCCCTACCATACTGATTTTGGTACATCGATTATATAATACATACTTTGGAAATTGTTCTGTTTGCATTTCAGATCACAGCAAACAATGAGTTGGACAGGAGTGTAGTCTTTGGTAGCATGAAGAGGACCAATGCCACCGAGGCTTTCCAAAAGGAAGTCATTGCAATGTGGTCAGCTTGTGCTGATCAAATCGGTAAAATCCCAATAATGACCCTTATTTTACTCCTGCACAACTTATGGATTTCCAACAATAAGACATCCTTTCCAGAATGCTACCTTATTCTTATTGTTTTAATTTGCAGATGAGGTATCAAAGCCTGAAGGAGGGTTTAAGTCGAACCCGTGCAAGTTTTCCCTTCACCTGCGAAATTGCGTAGCAAAAAGCTTCAATCAATCAAAAGAGAAGGTACTACATTTGAATGGTTTGGTACAGTTTGAATTTATTTATTAATGTGAAATTTAATTCTGCTCTTCTGTAGTTTGCTAAATTGAGTTGTTGAAGTCCATTGGAAATTGGAACAGAATCGCAGAAGCTATATTTCTTCACAAATAAATTTAAAAAGCAAAATAAAACAAGACGAACATTAGACTGCCTACTCAAAGGCTTAATAATAAAGACACGCATATTACCTTCTGTATTCCCATTCCCATTGCCTCAAATGTTACAACTTTGCATGCAATTAATTTTCAATCTCGCAAGTACACGGAATTAATCTCTGAATTGGAAGTTTTCTCATAGAATTCGGGAAGCCATTTCAGACAAAGTTGAAGCTATTTGTAGATTGTGAATTCATCCATAGTAAGGAATAAGGAAGTCGAGATGGCATCAGCAACCCTTTCACATGAAAAGTAGTAACTTCCACTGATGTCCTCGTCTATCCGTATTTTCCTTACTGCACATTCTACACTGCTGCTGCTTTTCCTTATTCCAAGCAGATCGATAGTCAACAACACTTCGAGTCTCACTTTTCTCATTGCCCTGCATATACTACATGGAACGCTACGCATATATGTATGGCTTGTTAGTTGTCGACACTAAAAAGGAACCAATTCACTGATTTTCATGTTGATACATTAAATGAAACCTCACCCGACGAATATCAAAAAAATGAATGAAATGAACATCTTTGCGACACTTGAAGAACTCCGTTTTACGACGTGTTAGTCGCATGACGCAAGATTATATATTTAGCTTTATTTACATGTAGCGTAGCTAGCAAGGAAATAGAAACTAGAGAGTTTTAGGAACGCTGGAGTATTTACGCAGTTTCTTTCAACTCATGACTAAAAGTGACAGCGAATTTCTTCCACTTGTCAAGAAATAAACATTGCGTTCTCTGATTTCGCAAGATACACTTGTTCATGTATTATAAGTATTATAACAATGATCGTAACACATGTTCATGTGGGAATTAGTAATTAATAGTGAAATAGGGAATATTGTGCGATACAGAATAGAAGACGTGGCTATAATTTTGCTGACTATCAAGCATCGCTAATCCTAAGTACTCGGTGCAAAACATTTTTTCACTGGTACAAAATATAGTGGCGTGATTCGACTCATACATCATTTGTATTTGCATACTTGTACCAGCAGAAATAAATGGATCGATGGGAAATCAAGATCCCATATATATGATCATGAACTTGTTGCTTAACCATCGATCGTATTGCAAAACATTCTGCAAAAATAACTAACTGGAAGACGCGAACAACCTTGTGAGGTCAGTACTGTCTCAATAATCGCTCTTTCATGTTTTCCAGCTTATTTTTCTCTGTGTACTCGATCTTGGACAATTCTTGAGTATGCTGGTTTTTATTTTTACATTGAACATCATAAGAAATATCTTTTGATTCCATTGCTTCACATACTTCTTCTATATCTGTGTTCTTCATGTACTTCTGAAATTGTCATTAACTTGTTTGAAACATTAATTACGATACCCGGAGGTCACAGATCAAAATATTTAAACAACCAAGAGCTGATATCTCTTGCAATCCCTTCTTTACTACGTAATTTGATAATTTGTAGTGTTTTTTTAGTTTTGTGTC
>Ga0194135_10003026_pt1 | contig 10255 bp, 10 predicted proteins | sample LitLau_LLRF_2013_FD_134024 | JGI IMG/M metagenome (GOLD analysis project Ga0194135, IMG submission 134024) | Freshwater sediment microbial communities in response to fracking from North America - Little Laurel Run_MetaG_LLRF_2013 (version 2) | ecosystem: Environmental > Aquatic > Freshwater >... | reverse complement strand
TTATTAATGTTTAATCTTTAATAGCTTTCAAGTCTTCTTGGTTGGTGTGTGTGTGTTGAAGATCCGTCTTCGTCTCACCTGGTGGAGCATGAACTCTTGAGAGGTGAGCGTCGTTCGTTATCGTTCTCTCCTTCTTCTTGGTTGTCTGTGTTGGCTAAATTCGTTTCCTTAAAATTAACGAAACGAATGAATGAATGAATGATTGAATGGAAATTGTAATGCATTTGGCAGTGGTTACGTTATTTCGCTTTATATGCATTAAGTTGGAGTTTTGAAGCGTTTTGTGTGTGCTGTGTTGTGATTCGGTCCGTGGTTAGTTTCTCTGTAAAGATTTACTGTGATAAAATACAGAGATTGAGAGATTTAGGAAGTGTAGAAATAAGACTGAGGAATTAAAGTTATCAACCTCATACAAGAAGGCACTACTGAGAATCCAAAGTCTGAGAAGAGAGCGGAGGAGACCTATATGCTCAGTCAGTCAATGAGGATTCATTGGGCTTTGGAATCCTCAAAGGTAAAAGATAAATGATAAAGATTAGTAAATTGGAATAAGAATAAGAATAACTGAACTAAACTAAACTACCAACTAATACCACCCACCCCCTTCCTCCTTTTAAGTCTCTTTCCATTTTTAGAGATTTAGGAATTGTAGAAATTGGGATTCTGGCGAGGAGTGCGTCTTGACCGGCGGAAGAGCTAACAACTCCCATATCATCACCATTTAAAGTCAACGTCAGTCTTGAATGTGTGGTTATTATTATCGTTGTTGTTGTCGTTGTCATTCTTCTTTTCTCTTGTGCGTGGTAGTGGTTCCTCCTAAAAGAGGTCAGAGGTCAGAATAATTCAGAGGTTAGTCAAATTGAAACATTTTCATAAATTATTCATCGATTCCTCCTTCCTCTCATTCTGTCATTGTCGATTCCCATAACTTCAACTTTAATTTCTGGATAGGGTAGTTCACCACCCTCTCGCCCCCATTTCCGCTTCTTACTGGTGCATCCATTTCTAACAATACAATTAAATCTGATCTTCTCATCCTACATCAAACTTTTTTGTTGTCATTTATCCTTTCCTTTTCTTTCCATCACATCTTCGTAATATCCCTACCTAAAGGGAGTGCATTAAAATATTAATGTTATGGCTGAGGGAGATGTTAGATTCTCCTCGACTCTGTCTTGTCTTGAGTCTTGACTTGCACTTGTGGATCCGAAGAACGGAAATCGATTTCCTTCCTCCCCCTCTCGGTCGGTGCAGTCTGCGTGCAGTCCATGCAGCTCATTTGATTTACATTAGTCCTTCCTCAAAACACAAAAGGCAGAAGAGAGACAGAGGGAGGAAGGCCAGGCATAGGGAATTCAGGTAGGTCAGTGACCAGCATCAAATTAAACTTTGGGATTTAACTCCTTGAAAGTGTGCGGCGTGTGAAGTGAAAGCTAGAAGCTGTCATTCTAAAACCGCAAGGGAGAGTAAAGTAATATCAATTTGATTTGTTGATTTCAGGGATTCGGATTGGAAGACAGGCTGAGCTGTCGGCCAGAGTCCACCCGACCACCAACTTAACTTGACGAAAGAAGATGAGTGACTGGAAGCGGAATGGGAATGGTGTCACATCGTTGGGAATGGAACGCAATGCAAACGGAGAGAATGGAAACCTCTGTCATGGGAATGGACATGGCGGTCAGGCCCAAGGTCTTCATGAGACTCTGAATGGTTCCTCAAATGGGAGCGTGACAGCGGCTACTACTGGTACTGGGATCGGAGCTGGGTGGGAGGGCGGCGTTTGGTCCGTCGGCCTCCTCAATTCCTCATCCAAGTATCTCACGGCCGAGACGTTTGGTTTCAAGACGAATGCCAATGGGCAGTGCCTCCGGAAGAAGCAGATTTGGCTTCTGGAGCCGAGTCCTTCCCTGGAACAGCCCGATGCGGTCTCACTCAAATCCCATCTCGGAAGGTACTTGGCCGTTGACACTTTTGGGAACGTGACCTGTGAGGCAGAGGAGAGGGAGGTGGGCTCATTCTTCCAAATCCAACAGGATTTCAAGAGTCAAACAGGTGAGTGATCCCTGGTTTCACAATTTACATTCACATCTACCATGCAGTGCAGTGACTAAATGCTCATGAAGATTTTCTTTTCTTTACTTATCTTTATCATCTTGATTTGATTTCAGTTGATTTGATTAATTTATTGAAGTTCAGGGTTGAGATGATGATTATGATAGGGAAGATGAGTGGAAGTTGAGGTTGAGCTCCTTTAACCCGAGGAAGATGATCTGATCATTAGTCAATCTGACCCCAAATCTTACAAAACAATTTAAAACTTTTATTTTTAATTGGTTGGGGTTTTTATTTAATTTTTTTTAATGACTATAGGCGGTTGGGCTCTGCGGAATCTTTCCCGTGGTTACTTCCTTGGCTCTGCTCCAGACAAGTTGACTTGTACTGCCAAAGTCCCCGCTCGGACGGAGCTCTGGTCTGTCCACCTCTGTGCCAGACCACAAGTGACGCTTCGAAATGTTGGGAGGAAACGATTTGCTCGACTGGCCGAAGGAGGGGATGAAGTCGTCGTGGACTCGAACGTCCCATGGGGCTCCGACACACTCTTCACACTTCAATTCCGCCAAGGGCGCTATGCCCTCCAGACTCCCAACAATAAATTCCTCTCGACCAATGGGAAACTACTCGTAAGAGCCTCCTATTCCATGTTCTCTTGTCATATCCGAATCATGTTGTTGTAATTTTTACGATTCATGTTACTTTCGTAGGATTCGTGTGAGGAAGGTGAGAAGAGTAGTAGCTTATTTTGGGTGGAATACCACAAGGGACACCTGGGCCTCCGGGACTCTAGTGGCCTCTACGTGGCTCCGATTGGGGCAAAGGCCGTTCTCCGGACTCGCTCCACGACAGTGACGAAGGATGAGCTGTTTGTCCTCCAGGATTCCCTTCCGCAGGCGGGGTTCGTGTCTGGGCTCAATTCCAGATTCGTCTCTGTGAAGCAAGGGGTGGACGTGACGGCGAATCAAGAGGACATTTCCGATGATGAGGTTTTCCAGCTAGAGTACGAGGCAGGGCTTGGCCGCTGGTATCTCCGCACAATGAAGGACAAATACTGGACACTGGAGACCCAGGGCGGGATCCAGGCAGCACATCAATCCAAGAACTCAAACGCGCTCTTTGAGTTTGTCTGGAGTGGGGACGGATCCTTGGGCTTCCGAGCCAACAATGGGAAGTTCCTTGGAGCCAAGAGATCAGGGCATCTCTATGCAAACTGTGAAGCAGGGGAAGAACATGCCAAGTTCTTTTTCTACCTCGTCAATAGGTAACCCCATTAACTAATAAATATTTAAAAGAAAACGTCAAGCCCCAATTCCTAATTTGGTTTTTGTGTTTTCTAGGCCTCGCCTGGTCCTCCGATGTGAGCAGGGTTATGTGGGCTTCAAGTCTCCTTCCGCTCCCCGACTCGAGTGTAATAAGGCCTCCTACGAAACTATCCAATTGGAGCGGGGTGAGAAGGGAACAGTCAGATTCAAAAGTAAGGAATCAATCACACTTATTTAGCCGACATGGTTATTTACAACAGAAGGAGAACATTTTGTTTAATGATTTGCTGGTTTCTTGATTTCGTAGTGGGCGGTAAGTACTGCGTCCTGAGTGGGGAAGGAGACGGAGAGGGACTGAGTGCGGAAGCGCTGGAGCCGGAAATGGGTCTCAAATTCACCATTGAGCTACGGGAGCCGACTCGGATTGCAATCAAGACGGAGACTGGACGGTATCTGAACGCACTCAAGAATGGGCAAGTGGGGCTCGGAGAGCGGGGACAGGAACCTTCCAAGGCCACGCAATGGGAATTCTAAATCCATCCCTCAAATCAATGAAATCCAACACTAAAAGGAATATGACAATTGACCAGCCCACACGCATAACCTCCGAAGGTCTTTTGGGAGGATCCCACACTTTATGCAAGATTTAGAAAAGTGAGGGTAGGAGTTACTGGCCCTCCTCAACTTATCTCATTTAATCAAGAATTCCTAACTGATAATCATAATTAATAATTAGAAATTGATCGCGTCTTGCAAAGTTTACTAGGGAAGCGACGGTAGTGAATGGACATTTTACGGATTAGTGAGAAGTAGGATTCTTTGGAAATTGTTCCCATTATTGTAAGTCTAAAAGTATTTGTCTAAAAGTTAGCTTTTTCACTTTCACACTTTTCTACACTCGCATGCATAATTAGGTTGAGCAATGAGCATGTATGGCTCTGTTGAGATTTAGTTTAGTTGAGAATGTATGGCTAAGGAATTCACGAATTAAACAAGTCACCACCAGCAGAGAATCAATCAATCAGTCATGTCAGGAGAATCATTTCTAGATGGATTGCGCAGAAAGGTCTCTTCGGAATCAACAAGGGGAAAGGGGAGAAGACTTGCGTAAGGGAGGAGAGGACTTGCGTTGAAAGTTGAAAGCTGCGTTGAAAAAAAAGAAAGAACAGACAGACGCCAAGGGAAAGGGATAAAAGGGAAGGTTATAGGCTATATAGGAAGGAGAAAAGGGGAAAGGACGAGGAAGTGGTGAAAGTCCATTGCTCCTTTTCTCTCTCATGTCCCTTCCTTCCTGGTCTTATTTCTAAAAACCTCATAATACAGAGTAAGAGTACATGAAAAGATAGCCAAGTTTAACGTCCCTTGACTTGGATCTGGATGCGAGTAAATAGGAAGAAGAAAGTTCTCCAGCAGTGCTCGAGTCCAGTAGTGGAGTGAGGATGAAGAGAGAGTACAGGGGATTTGGTCATGTGGGAACAGTCTGCTGCGTGGGTTCCCTGGTCGTGCTCTGGCTGGCAGTCCTCACGCTGGATTGGCTCTCCATCCAGGAACCCATTCTGGACGCCGTGGCCATGGACAAGTTGGGGCCCTATGATGAGCCCCAGGTCCGCCTCATCCGGGCCAAGTTTGGCCTCTTTCGAATCTGTCTCCAGGAAGTGCCCAGCACGAGCCTCCCCTTCAAAAGCCTCTCAGGGCATGGGCCTCCTGCTGACCCCGACACGCTCTGGACCCTCCAACTCCAAGTGGAGGAGCAGCGGAAGAGCAAGCAGGGGAAGGCTGGAGAAAGTCCCATCACCTGCCACGACTTGGACTGGTACAATTTCAAATTCCTCAATTTCCACACTCAACGGAAACCACCCCCAAGCCCAACGGAACTCATTGGAAACTCCATTCAGAAACTACGGTGCGGACTGAAATTGAAATTACTTGATTTCTTTACCATTAATTGGAGAGTATGATTTGGATTGAATGTATTTTGGGTATTACAGATTGACGCTTCCGTTTATTGCTCTCTCTCTCCTCTTTACTTGTATCGCATTCCTCTGCCTCATCTTTGGACACTTTTGTCAGAAGAATAAAAAAATCATTGAGGCCAGCATGCTCATCCTCGGAGGTAAGCCAAGCCACTTAAAATTTAAATTAAGCTAAGGATCAAAGATCCATAATCGGATCTCTCAAGCTACAAAGATCATCAAGTTTATACTTTTGTGAAATGGGAGGAGTAGAGTCAACGTAAAAAGTACAAAGAGATTTCCTATTCCTGCCTAGTTTCACATAGAAGCTTGTTCACTTCCCGTGGGATGCGGTTGTGTTGTGCCTTGTCCGAGTATTTGCGAAATGCTTGATTGGAATTAAGATACTAATTAATTGAATACATAACAAGGTAGGACTATTTTAGGAATGGGAGATTCACGACATAATCATTTCGATATCTACATAATCTAAATTAGCTAAGTTAAGGCGAATGTTGCATGTTGCACGAATGTTTGGTTGAAGAAATGTTCTTTGAAGAATGTTTGAATATAGTGAGAGCAGCAGGTAAAGTGATGGTGATGAAGTTACCTGAGCATGAGCTGTTCCAGGTTCCGGTTGAGAATGGTTTTCTTGACCGAGTTGAAGACAATCTTGATGTTCTCCGTGTCAATGGCAGTGGTGAAATGATAAAAGAATTCCTTGCTCGCATTTCGATTCAACTGTTTGAACATGGAGAGGATAAAGTTGGAAATGGAATTAATGTCAGAGTCGGAACCCCTATAGGAGGGGAAATAGGTAGAGAGACGAGACTTGGCACTCATGGAGGAAGACACCTAAGCACCAACATGACCAAAATTAATCAAAGTTAACCAAACTACCTTCTATCAATTGACAAGTTGAAAACTGACCTTTTCCCTGAGGAGGTCAAATTTATTGAGGAAGAGAATGATGGAGACTTTGTTAAAGATGGCGTTGTTTATGATCACATCAAAGATTGTGCAGGCCTCCTGAAGTCGATTCGTACTCCGGTCCTCCAACAAAACCTTATAAACGGAACAGATAGTTAACTTTCCGCTATAATTTAACTTACAGAATATGTAAATCCAATCTGTAAAGTCACTCAAATGAGTTGAGTTATGTGTTTTGTGTTTACTTGGTCAAATTCGTTGACGGCGACAAGGAAGAGGAGTGAAGTGATTCCGTCAAAGCACTGGAGCCACTTTGACCTCTGTGACCTCTGCCCTCCCACGTCAATGAACTTGAAGGGATGTCTCTCGATCATAATGCTCAGCTCGTAGATTCCTTTTGTAGCGAGACGACTGTGGAGGATGTCAGTCGGGGTAGGAGTCCAGTCCTGGATTTTCATCAATTTAATGTTAATCAGAACCTTATTCTACTGGAGTTAATTTGCTTTAATTTAATTGAATCTCACCTTTTTCCCAATCCTGTCCAGCTCGTCATAAAAGTAGCCGACAGAGTCGGATATCTGAAAGAGATTTCTCCTGCCAAACGTGTCCTTGATCCCTTGGTCAGCCCAACATCTTTGAATGGACGGGAGGAGCGTGTTGAATTTGAATTGGTCTATGAAATTAGGGCTCGTGCTCAGGAGGAGTTGGGAGTCAAAGTCGAGGGAGTGCTCTGAGGACTCGGCCCACCAGGGAATCCCCAACTTATTACGAGCATCACATAGCACGCGCATTCCTAGGAAATAAATTGAGAATATAAATCAACTCCTATCATTCAATGATTCGGCATAATTAGTTGGAAGTTGAAATTTAATTTAGTTTAGGTTCACCTTGGACAATGTTAGAGTAAATGACATGTTGGTACTGGAGGAGAAGCTCCTCATTGAATCCAACCCCATGAATAAGACGCATTTGCTTCAGGAACGTCGACTTTCCGCTCTCCCCTGCTCCCAACAAAAGGATCTTGATCTGGCCAAACGATAAACCCCATCACAAGTTCAAGAATAGAAAAATAAGGAGTGAAATGGGAAATTTAGTAGTGAGATTGTACCTCTCGTGACCTTGATTTCCTCTCCTTTTCAAGTTCCTTGTCAATGGATTTGGAGATTTGAGTGTTGACATCATACGAGTTTAGGCCACAGCAGTACTCCATCACCCTCCTTTTCTACACTTATATTAAGTTGACTGGAATTTACTTGTAATTTGTAATGTAGTTGGTGGTTGACCTTTGAACTTTTAACTTGGAACCATACTCCCACCCACTATCCGAGATGGGAGTGTCATTTGTATCTGCGTCAGAGTCTTCTGACTTCCGGTTATCTGTGTGTGTGAAGTTGTGATGCGTCTTCCGCCCCTTCTCTCAGCTAAAATAAAAAATTGGGATTACTTGACATTTGAGGGATTCAGACTCGACAAGTAAAGGAATTGAATGGAATGAGTAATTAATATCCTGACCCGACTCAACTCACCTGTTTGACAGCCCACAGACCCACCCCTCCTCAAATTTTTAAATCAATTGAATTGATCGAGGAGAGAGAGACGAAGGAAGCACAACTTAACATCAAGAAAGAGACGAGATTTTGATTTATTATAGTTGAGTTGGCATTTCGAATTTCCTTCCAAAATCTCCCAAGAAAAGTCTTGCCTAAGGGACCACAAGGAGAAAGTAGTGAAAGCGCTGTGATTACTACGTTTCTGTTGGGATTAATTAATTAATGAATGAATGTTGTTGTTTGATATTTTCAGGACTTTCTCAGGCCACTGCCCTCCTGTCCTTTGTCTCTCAGATTGGGTCAGAGTTTGAGGCCAACCTGCCATTTAGCCACCAAGAGACCCGGCTCACGACGTTCTACCGGTACAAGTATGGCTACTCCTTCTACCTCTTCCTCCTCTCCTTTGCACTCTCCGAATTGGGAGCATTCTTTGACATGTTGGCCTTCTTCAAGAAGTATCCCCCGGCACACTACGTCATCAGTTTCCGGCAGGACCCACTCCCACCAGGCCCCCAATCCCCAGCATCATCACCATCCCCAAGAGGAAGGTCAGGAGGGGAGGTCGTGAATCCCTACCCGACGACCACCAACCGCCATCAGCACCAACTCCCCACCCTCCCCAACTTCAATCCACACTCGGACTACGGGGACAGTTCCACACTCCGGAAAGGACAGCAGGGCTCGAGCCTATATCCAGCCCAGGCTTGCCCTGACCTCTGCAACTCCTTTGGTGGGGTGGGCAGTGGTGGATGGGACGGAAGTGAGGGTGAGAGGAGAGTGGAGGAGATCCAAGCTCCGATCCCACCGCCCCAATCCTACATGAATACGCAAGTGACGATTACAACGATTGACAGGTCCACGGTCATCCCACCCTACGCCACGCTCTCAACCAGGACCACACGGAACTCACATCCGCATCCCAACATTCCCAATCTTCTCCCAATGGAAAGCTTTGGAACGCTCCGGAAGGAAAACAACGTCTGAGTCCCCTCTTTTTAAAATTTCTGTATTGCCCAAGAACCTTTACTCTCTTAACTCATATCATAAATTAGTTATAAATTGAATTAATCCATTTCAATATGACTTTTAAACGTATGTAGTATATATTTAGGAGGGGATCAGAATTAACCTAATCACATGATTTCTAAACTTAGGAAGTACTTGAGGGGTGACTTCATCTTTGCATTTGTATTTGCTATAATTTGGAATTACAAAATGTGGAAAGAAATTGGTGGGGAAGGTGTGGATCATCTCACTGTTGATTTATTTTGATTCTTCCAAAGTAAACTCATTCCCTTTTGTTTGACTTTCTGTTAGTTTTTATAGTTTTCCAGGATTGGTTCTCTCTCCTTTGACTTGCCTCTTCTAAAATTGGCACAACGCTCTCCCCGAATTCTTAATTCTAATTTTAGACTTTGCATTTTCACTTGTTGGAAAACGGAATTGGAGAAGTTGGAGCTGTGTGTGGCTTGTTTGTGGGGAGGATGAAAGAAGGAAAGCGTCGACCGGAAGGAATTCTTCTGCCCCACTCACAGTCACAGTCACATCACAGTCAGTCTCACTATCAGAGTCTCAGAGAGTATCCATTTCTTTCCACTTTCATGCCCAAGGAGCAACTTTCCTTCCGTTTGGATCCAACAGAACCGCAATCTTTGATCGCAAGACAAATTTAGTTTGTTGAGGGGGGATGGAACGTAAACGATAAGGAAGCCAGCAGGAACAACTTTCTCCCCAACATTCACCTCTCAAGTTTTTGTGGAAGTGAACGTGCTTTCACCTCCGCTTGTTGACATCATAAAAAAACCAGTCCACTTTTAAAAACAAATTATTCTCAATTCCTGGAGGTGATGAGGTGAGTGGTGCTAAACTTGATGAGTCGTGATGATGGAGCGTGGGAGTCTGATTCGGTCGGGCGGTGGTGGCGTGGGTCTCGGCGGGTCATGGAATCCCAACCAAAGTGGGAATTCTCCAAGGAGAACCAGCGGTGTGACCCCCCGGAGGGAATCCCAGGCCCAATCCCCTGACTTTGTTCCCCTGACAATAAATCAAGGGCAGCCCAAGGCCAGGCAAGGCTCTGTCCACGGTGGTGGTGGGACGAGTTCGAATCCTCCATCTATCCGTCGGAGCGTCCACGGGACTCGTCCTGGACAAAGTGGGCAAAGCAGCGTCCGGAGTCCCGGGAGTGGGAAATTAAAGAGGGGGGCCTCCACGGAAAGTTATGGGAGTGGGGGGACGAGCGTGAGTGTTCGGGAAAAGGACAAATTGTACTTGCAGCGACAGGCGGAGAAAGTGGCGCGGGAGCGGGAGGAAAAGCGGAATCTCCTGATTGAGGAACTCCGAAAGGAACGGATCACAATGCTCATCTTCTCTTCCCTCTCCCTCATCTCCGGACTCCTCTGGCTCATTGCTCTCTCCGTCGACCACGGGTCCGTCCTTTATACTTAATAATTAATTACTCCCATTAATTAACTCTCCCTTACAATAATTTCTTGTCTATCCAACAGGT
>Ga0194135_10003025_pt1 | contig 10256 bp, 3 predicted proteins | sample LitLau_LLRF_2013_FD_134024 | JGI IMG/M metagenome (GOLD analysis project Ga0194135, IMG submission 134024) | Freshwater sediment microbial communities in response to fracking from North America - Little Laurel Run_MetaG_LLRF_2013 (version 2) | ecosystem: Environmental > Aquatic > Freshwater >... | reverse complement strand
ATCACACATGGATCCTAGTGACCATATTTCACAATCTTGCATACAATTATTTAATCAACTGCTTATTAAGAACACATCTTGATCCTATTCTCACATGTATGATAAAAAGTCAATCTCATCTCTGAAAAACATGCATAAAAAGATAGAGCGTTATAAAACTGTGGGGAAATGTGGTCAGCAGCATGTAATTCCCATCATCCTCATTACTATGATCTTTTGATCTGCATAATCTGCAAAAAGCACGAAAAACGCGACTACACAGTCGTTACTTTAAGCTTAGAGGAATGGAATGTGTCTATTTAGAGTTCATTACCAACGACCCTATATCGAACCTTCACACTTCATTTGCGTAATTTAATGCAAGTTTTTTCTGCCAAATGCACTTCTCTCATAACACATATACGTAAGTTCTAGTCGTCCTTATTCTCACAGGATCGACTGCTGACCAAGTTTCAAAAAAGTATCCTTCGTGTACATAATGTATAAGTAGGCCGTGGGCACGCACTTGTAATTCACGCAGAGAAAGAACAAGCCACACAAAGGAAGTAGGCAAATCTGGACATGAAAACATCTCTCACTATATAGAAAAGGAATATTAAACTCTCCTCAGTTGCTTTGCAGCTGACAATAATAATAATGTGAACTTCCTCAATCTGAAGAAGAAGAGTGATATGCACGAACTTTGTAGTGGAGTAAGTCACCGTCATTATGCATAATATGTATTTCATACTTCAACTACTTCACTTCTTTTCCTGAATGAGAGAGTGTTTTTGTGCTAATAAGATCTCATCAAAATGCCTTCACCTTCTTATATTCTTATTGTAGATCATTTTATGTAGGCTAAGAACTCCTTCTTCTTTATTCCTTCTTGCATTCAAAAAAATTCCCTAAGAGTCACTGCTTTAGAATATAAAATCCACACAATTGCTGGCATACACAGCGATCCCATTTTGCAGGAAGAAAGGAAAGCAATATCTCCTTTTCTCATCAATCTTGCAGAATCATTGAACGATAATTAACCTGTTTCACTTTATACATTCTTTTCTTGTTATTAATAAATACACACGGGTTATTATTACATTTCTACCACCGGGTTGTCTTCTCATTCTCACTATATTTATATATATATGGACTACCCACAACCACCTCCTGTCCTTTCATAACAAGTAAGAACAGTAATAGCTCAAGCTGCGCCTACTGACATGAAAAGTGCAAAATTCTGTCGCATATTATTTATCAGATATGTCCGCATGTAATGCATTTCCTACTTGTTTATTTATGGATAAGGGAACTGCTTGTGCACACACTATAGTGAAGTATTATCGTGTATATAGGATTTGATCTTAATTAAAGATCAAAGGGTATTTGTATTTCTTTTGTATTCAAATGTAGGTTAGTTTGTAAACAGAATAAAAGTGGAATTTAATTTGCTTTTGTGGAGACAGCATATAGAGAGTGAATGAAGAGGCTTTTTGCAATGATTGTATGAACTATATCAATGGACTTTTACTCTGAAAGGTCTCTGAATACCCACCCGTATAAACAGGCAGAACTGACAGAACTTGTGAGAACCCTAATTAAGTTATTTGAGTTATAAAAAGTAAATAAATTCCGTCACTCGTTTCTTATATACAACTTACTTTATGGCTTTATATTCACCACAAGGTTTATGACTGACAGGATGAGATTTTATTGTTATTTTATCCTAATTTTATTTAAACTTAAACAGGAGTTTCATTTGTATTAGATGATTTATATCTGCAAGTCCAACGGGAAATGACAAGGACGGGGATCCGGTTTACTCTTTTACTCTATTTGTTCTACCGAGAGAAACTTTCACACGAGACGAAGGTGTGAAATAGATCAGATTGTTAATCTCAATTCAATAAATCGAATGAACTGTAATAAGAAGTGACATTCAGGCTCTGCAATGGTTTATTTAATCAAGCTTATTATATTTACATCTACCCATTTAATAAATGCAGATTGTAGGATTGTTTAATCTCGCCAGTTCTGAGTTCAGCACTGTAGAATTTATTTATATATTAACGCATGATTCATTGAATCTTGAAGCAATATTGACTGAAATTATTATATAAATTATTTTTTAGCCCTAAGCCCTTTTGTAATTATCCCAGAACGTGATGTCATAAAATGGTGCACATTTTGATTTTACACTTAAGAGAAGATTATACATAAGTAAGTATCTTTACAATCATTAACCTAAACGGGGGAATGAAACTACTAATTCTGAAAGCATTAAGGAATTATAAACAAAAAATTGTCAAAATAAACGGTGTGGCAATATCACGCTTTTTAAGGAATATCTAACTAGAATTGTACAACTTCATAAGTAGATGAGTATGAACATAATAATTAGCGTCAATATGTGAATACACACACGTTGAAGTTGGATGAATTGAAAGAAATGTATTTAGGATTTGAAATCAAAGAAGATGAACTTATTCGAACTATATATATCAAATACCTGCCGGGTTAGTAAATTCACTCACATTTTGTTGCATTGGGTTACATTCTTACATTGCGTAGAGTTGAATTTTTTCAAGACGTAATGCTAACTAGTATACATAAGTAAAGTACAGTAACAAAACGTGGTGTGTGTTGTTGGGTTGGCTCAACTCAGAAAGTAAGTAAAGCTGAATCAACTAACGGAGCTTTTATTCTTTACAATGATTTCTTTATACAACGAGAGATAGATAGAGAATCCCATGGTTCATGTAATTTCAGCTTGTCCGGTATGAGAAACAACACCTCTTCTTCATTTCTTATCCGACCGTTCTTCCTTGCACATCCTGGCATACATATTCATTTCGCAAAAACATTCTCATCGCCGCACTCTCCTACGAACTATATTCAGAACTATATTAATACATTATTCGTGTACTTTTAAGTTTTTCTTGACAATTTTTCAGACTTTTAGACCCGAATTACTATCATTTTTATTAGTCCATGTGTGTTCGGTGAAACTAAACTCAACAACTATGGTTTAAAACCTGAAATTACAAAAGTTTCGTACTAAATTATACAAACGCACATGACGTGACATATTAAAACACACATGCAACCTGCACACAACTAAGTAGAAATTACAACTTGTAACTAAATTGAAGTGCGTGAAGTTGTCTTACTGTTTGGAACTGCCAAGAGTTAACAAAGCTGTGAATGGATTTCTCATACAAAAAGGTATAAGAAGATTATCAATAACCATTCTATTAAATTTTAGTTCATTTGAAATTTGTACTAGCCAGAGCCGTAAAGTATCATTTGCAAATATTTTCACGGGGAGCCACCACTTCCTTATAAACCCTGAACTTCAATCGATACTCATCAATCGATACAGTCACATAACGTAGGAACAAGTCAACAAGTAAAAATGGTTGCAGAATTTTATTTTAATATTGTCCATGTCTATGATAAGCTGATTGCTGATGCACACGATATCATGCACGTAGAATAATCAATTGTCAATGTCAAGAACGGACTTGAGGAGAAAATAATCTCATTCAAGGTAGGAGTCGTGAGACATTCAGGTTTTGTATCAGTTGCATCAGAATAAAGTGCATTATTCTTTCGTCTCTTTTAATGATCTGCTATTACCATTGTTGTTCAAATAATACCTAAACGATTAAATGATTACTTAATTTTTCCAAGTTTAGGTTTTGAATTGATTTTGCCAGTTGCAGAATTTTATTTATTCAACTTATTCTGATGAACCATAGATTTCTAGCCGTTTGCTAGAGAATTTAAGAGAAACTTCGTTATTATTAGCATTTTTACTTTGTGATATGCATGTGCAGTGCATTTTTACATTTTTAAGTACTCTTTGATCATAGCTCTTTGATAATTCATTTGAGGGATAATCCGAAAAAATGTATTTCTTCTCAAATAAAAAAAACTCATCTTCAATATCATTTTCAGTTACTTTTTACTTTCTACTTCAGTGTTTGTTACTTCTATGCGTTGTAAATGCTCGATAAAAAGTTATTCAGAACTTTTACTATTTTTAATCTATAATGTACAAGATTAATCCTATGCCAGGTCAGGAAGCCAAAATGATATCTAGTAAATTTTCAAAAGTCCGAAGGTTTTTTTAGGTAACTCAACAAGTAGCTTGCTGACGAAAGCTATTGCAAGTAAATAAGAAACACAAGCTAAGGGAGATTTCTAGCGTTCCTAGATTTGTTTTTTAAATTAGGGTTCTCGTTTTCCAGTTGTTCATTAGCAAAAGTCTGTTTGTCCTAAAAAAATATGCAAAGAAATATCGCGAATCGGGTAAATCTAAAAGATGTTTGTGGGGTGCCATTTTACCCTGTGGCTTGGCACACTTCCCAGCCAAAACATTATTCGACGCACACAAATTCGACAAGATGTACTCTGCATTTTTCTCATACCGTCTTTCATCCTATCCTCACACATTTTCAGAATGAGGAACTAACTAACTTTACTATTTCATATTTTATCTCGCATGAATAAGATAGTGAACCGCAAAAATGCTCAGAGATGATATAATATATCAAAGAACGATAACTGATAGATAACGATGATATGGCCGATGAGCTCAACTCATTTCACTTGATCGTAATTGAGGAGCAAAAGGACTCAGAAAGTAGTTTGGTTTCTGGCTTTGGGTCATGTCTTCTTCTTTCCCAGTAGAATGAACTCTCAAATTATTATTGCTTCTATACGACAAGACTGGCATTCGTAGGAAAAAGAAACCGCAAAGTATTTGAAGAAATAATCATCCCGAATATTAAGAGAAAAAAGTTCTCATTGTAAAAATCAAACGAGTATATAATGCGGCTCTTTCTATCTACGCAAACTTCGCCAAGTTATTACCTACCACACACGTATCATCTCCACAGCTAACTATAATCACTCTTCTGCTAGAACTACATGATTCTTGTATTGTTCTCTAAGTCCTCCCTTATTGCTTTCCCGTACTTCATATAATATAATATAGCAGCTTGGGTATTACTTACATGGTAGTAAAAAGTCAATGTCAAGTTAAAAAGTAAGCATGTTGAATGATCATTAAAACTAACAGGATTTCGTTCGAATTCTTAAAGTTGTCTCATTCATTAAAATCATTCAAAGATTGGCCAGCAGTTACACAATCATGGTAATAAATAGAATTAATAACTAATTAATCGCTTTATAAAAAACCACAGCCTCGTAAAATCTCTAATTATAAATATGAGAATCTCCGTGAGTACTCGATTTAGTTGTTAGTATACAATATGCCCCTTATCCTTATGAATATTATAATTGTGCAAGCTCTAAAATAAACGCATTAAAAACTGTAAAATATTTTCATTGGTGAAAGACAAAATTTGTTCATACTTTCATACCGATAAGAATTGCACATGCCCACACACATGGCGAAAAAAATTTTAAATAAATTATTCAGTTACTGTTTTATTGAGTTTATTTCATACTTCAACTTCCAATCAGTTGTTAGATTTACCGGAAGTCGAAACTTGAATCTCTGAGCATAAAAATATGAATTAAGCTTCCTTGTAAATTGATTCAAGCTGATATTGAGTAGTATGCATTGCATATTGAAGCTAAATATTTCGCATTCAAAGTAGTTCTCATCAGCATGAACTTGAAAAAGTGATTCGTTTCAATATCACGTACAAAACTGAAACAATAGATATCATAATAGTCGGTAGCCCAAGTTCACGTACGTTTAATGTTGGTCGTACACCTTATGTGTCAGGTTTATGCATGGTATTAATTAAAACAATAAATATGGGTCCTCCGGTTCTCACATCCTGTGATGAACAAGCCATCACATTATTACTACACATTTCAAAAAGTTATGGCATGTGTTCATTTAGCTTTGACACGTTCAAACTTGATACTTGATTCATGTAAACGTACAAGTGGATAAATGTTTAATTGCTTTCTGAGATTTTTTACAACAACCGAACAAACTCTCTACCTCGTGACACACATAAATACCCCGAAGTCATTTTAAAAGCACTGAGACTTATTACGGTACTTTTGTTGCAATATAACATTTATTTTATATACATATCCAAATGCACTTTATACACACTTTATTCATCATTCAACACTTCAGATATAGGAGACAAGAAGGAAATGTTACAGAAAGCTTTAGGAACTTCTCCGAAGTAACTTCATGTGAAGACAGGAATGAACTACGAGCATAATGTTTTTTGCTACATATTTAGCGATTTAACATACACACTACGCTCATGCTTCGTAATAGCTCTTAAGATCCATAATGATGATTCATTTCCCGAATTTCGTTGTATAACTTGTGAAGAACAATGGGCTACACATATTTTACCTACAAAAGTGCATTTTAATAATTCTGTAATTGCTTTAGATTGTTTGCACGTTCATCGTTACCGTTCATTATGTCTCACTTGTTGTCAAGTTCCAAACTGATGAATGGGTTTGGTCGATTCTCACGGGAAATGAGTACTTTAGACTATTAGACTTCAGTTAACGAAAATGTTGAGCTTCTTTGTACTTTTAAATATACCAACTTACACCTTAAGTTAAGAAGCAGCAGCTTTAGCAGCTTTAAGAAAATCCCATTTTTTGTTGCATTGTCTCCTTCGAGTGCTCAGCTATATAAATAATTATGTAACAGTAAAACATTCAGAGAAAAGATGAGACACACACACACACTTTAGGTTTGTGGATTACTTATTCGCTCTTACTTAAGCATTCGTCTTTTCTTTGGGTGTTTCAAGTGTATCCTAATTCTGCGTGCGTGCTTGAAGCTCTTTATGCATTTCAAGTAGAGTTAGATGATGACATAATAAATTCAAAAAATCATGTGTCGAGTACTGTCGAGATGAAATAGACAGACAAGAAGAACACCGTAGGTATTTTGACATTAACCTGTTGTAAACTGTCACATGAATATATTAATTCTTAAATTCTTACGGATACGGGAAGATTCCTCTTCAAATTCTCATGTGTTATGGGGAGGCAAAGACTTTAATAAGTCTGTGAGAAAAAGCTTAAATATCTCAAGCTGCATCTGCTGTCATCATCTTATGACACTATGCTTTAAAAAATTTTGAGACTGCAGTTAAGGAATCTCTCATCCTTCGTAAAAGATGAAAGATTACACGGGATGAGTAATATCACACGGGGGAGGGATGAGAGATGATCATACACAAGATCATTTACAAGTGTATTAACCTAATTATGGTTCATTGTCAGGGACGGTCTCTCAACCATGTGATATTTATCCGTGGGAGGGATTTCGTGTATAATATAATCCCCAGGTAGCAGTCTAATTTTTATTATAACTTTTATGGCTGAGCAAATTAAGTGTCTCTTGAAGTGTGTAAAACTTTGCATTAAGCATAAATTCTGTCAAGAGCATAGTTAATCTTCTTAATTTTTATAACTGAAATTAAATGAACACACAACGCAGAAAAATGGGAAGACCTCACACAATAAAAATAAAATGAAACTCTTCATTCATTACGGTCTCAGAACTTCGGTGTGCTTAACAATTCAGGTAAAATATATTTTTAAATCACATAAGAAAAGACAAAACATAATAGAAATTCCTACGAGTGGCAGGATTAAAAAAATACAAAATCATATCAGATGCAAATATGAAGGATGATGATGAAAAACTTCCACAAGAAACTTTTATAATGCTTTATAACCCAACTAAACAATAGATCATTCGAAACAGGATGATAGGCAAGCGAGTAAAGATTTAATTAAAGGAGCAGTTTAGAATTTTACATTCACTTTACAACTTACAAATTTTTAATAGAAGAAATGACGGTTTCTTGGTGAGATAAAAAAAACTTGCATTGCATTGCATTGTAATGAACACTGAAGATATTAATGGTTTATAAAAGTTTCCATTGTCGGAAAGTTACACAAGAAAAGCAATAGTCACAATAAGATTATGAGACTTACCAGCTCACAAGTAAGTTACTCATGGGTGGAGGAATAATTGAAGCGTTAAAAGTATCTTCTTGCATAAAGCTATATGAAGTGAATCTTCAGAAAGAAGTAACTCTAGATATTGAATGTGCGTCTGGGTCTGGGTTACACATACTCTTGCATTTATATGCACGACTATGTGTTTGCAACTTGTCTACCTTTCGTCTTTCGCATGATTTTACTCTTGGTCAATGTCATCCTGCCCTATTAACCAGAGTATACACAGGAAGGTCTACAAAACTGAAAGAAACAGAACAAAATACAGTTTTCTTTAGCTTACAAGTTATAAGAAGTTTCTACTGTAGTAAACTTGTGAACAAACGAGTTTCTTTTTTCGCTGAGCTTAGTAGGTGAAATGTTCCTTCTTTCTCGTTCGTCTATATATTCCTGTTGACTCCCAGAACTAATGAAATGTAAATAAACTGTCAATAACAATAAGGCGAGAAGGTGCACACAGGTATATACATTCCCATGCACATAGCGAAAAGAAATGAGAATGCATAAAGTTCATTCTCACATAAAATGATTACGTTTTCTTGAAGATACAAGTGCACATACAAATGGAGCCACAGGTTAGAATACTGAACATGCTTTAGTTACGGTAACAATTCAGAATACAAGGCGTGCACAGCGAATTTTATTCTCTTACATAATCTACATCTGTAAACGAACTATGAAAAAGAACATTTGTACGTACGTACTTCTTCTTTCTTCTTCCGTGAAGAGAAAGAGGAATCATTGCTTGAGCAATTACAATTTTTAAAATACAATGAAGCATTAAAATTAAAACCCATCGACCTCTTGCTCATACGTAAGGGGCATTACTAATTTGTTTGTCAAGGTCAGGGGAATAATGAAATATTTATGGATACAAGAATATCAATTGCAAAAAAAGTTATTGTAAATCTGTAAAACTTTTGAACACTTCAGTAGTCAAAGATGTAAAGAAGATTACTAAATAACAGAAAACCAACGAACAGAGACCTTTAAATTCAGTCTGCATCAATCTCTGATGCACGCATTCTCATCCGAAGCTTATTCTCGTCTGTTTTCTTCGTGAAGTATAACTGGATTCCAGATATTATTTGTAAGATTACGAGTATTGATGAAGTAGGAGCTCACGTAGAACAAGCACACAGCTTCCCATTCAACGTTGGGAAATAATTACGAATAGCAACTTGATGATGACTTGGATTGTCCTGTCACGAGTCCGCGATTCCTGTACTATACATGAAGTCCGACTTGCATTCATCTACGTTTCTTAAAACATGTATACAGTACTTATGTTCAAACAATAATGTTTTTGGCAACTTGCACTTACCAGAACAATAATTACCACGAGGGGAAACCGTACGATGTAACATTCAATTTATAAGAGTAATGAAGCACATACTTTTCACAATTGTTTCTCGTGACAAGCGTACAGGACTTTGGGAAAAAATATATCGAAAATTGTCATTATTATATTGCATTTTTCTCGTAGGTTATTTTATTCTTTTAGATTTTATTTTTATGCGTTTTGCCAGAGATGGGCAGATTTGGATAAAGCTTGAAAAATTAATGAACCCTAATTTTACCCGTATCTTGTAAGCTTTTAAAGTGATTCGATATGTAATGATGAAGTTTGTATGATTTGTTTGCAGTTATCCTGCTAGCCGGGTTTCAAAAATCATAATTGCGTACAGTTTGAAGAACCAGACGCGAGTGAGTCAGTATGATCAAGCAATAAATAAGACTCTTAATAACACACACCTTATACCGTTTGACGTTCTCATTGAAAAACCTGAAAACAAGAAGGGATATTTCTGTACAAAAACCGGCACCCAGTATCATCATCTCGTATCGCCTGACAAATCCATTCATCTGTTAACCGAGTGAATTTGCTATTTCATTCTTCTCAAGTGACTCCTTAACCTTATCGTCGCCTCTTCTTAAACAAAAAAGAAACTAATCGATAAAATACTGAGTTTGATCCTAAAAATAGGAAACAAAAAATACAACAGGATTTTCTGTAATACCCTTGTTGTACCCGAAACCATCTCCTTCAATTTGATGTACAAAGTTCTTTTAAACAACAAATTATCTCTTAATCTGTGATATGAAACAAAACATTTTTTTACACTACAATCCGTGACCTGAAGAAAAAGAAGCTTATCTGCGAATCTCGAAATTTTTACGTAAGAATAGAAAATCCCGTTTTGTAATTTAAAGCAACTTCTTGACGCAACAGGAGCAGCAGTGACATTTCGATTTCCATATCCTTGAAAGCTGACAGTTCTGTT
>Ga0194135_10003024_pt1 | contig 10256 bp, 7 predicted proteins | sample LitLau_LLRF_2013_FD_134024 | JGI IMG/M metagenome (GOLD analysis project Ga0194135, IMG submission 134024) | Freshwater sediment microbial communities in response to fracking from North America - Little Laurel Run_MetaG_LLRF_2013 (version 2) | ecosystem: Environmental > Aquatic > Freshwater >... | reverse complement strand
CTATTGGATTTTCGATGATTATCTCTTTCCTGCTTTCACAGACTTTTGTGCCTATTCTGGCAAACTGGTTAATGGTAGCACATCCGCATAAACATAAAAGAACTGATCCTTCTATCACTGATGATGAAGATGCTTTTAACCAGACGGGATTAACGTTGGAATCTGAACGGGAAACGCTGAACCAGAAAAAGATACTTGTAGAAAGAGAGTGTTATAGTGAAGAGGGAAAAGTCACCTTATTTGATAAATTCAGAAACAGGTTTATGCGTTTTATTGACCGTTTATTTGTTTATCGTAAGTCTGTAGTTTTGGTTTATCTGGTACTGATTATTGGTTGCGCCGGTCTGTTGCTCGTTAATATAGGTCGTGATGTATTACCCAAAGTAAATTCAAGCCAGTTTCAGTTAAGAATGAGAGCTCCCGATGGTACACGTCTGGAACGGACTGAAGAAAAGGCAAATCTGATCCTTAAGGTCCTTAAGAAAATGGTAGGCCCTGAACATGTGGGGATTACTTCGGTGTATGTTGGGCAACACCCGGCACTGTTTTCTGTAAATCCGATCTATTTGTTTATGGGAGGGCCTCACGAAGCCGTTTTCCAGATTGCATTAAAAGATTATCATGTCAATATGGACGAGCTTAAAGATAAGCTGCGTGAGGAAGTTAAACGTCAGATTCCGGATGTTAAACTTTCTTTTGAGCCGATTGAGTTAACTGATAAGGTGTTAAGTCAGGGTTCTCCGACACCTGTTGAAGTAAGGATAGCGGGTAAGAATAAAAAGATAAATGAACAGTATGCGGGTAAAATCGTAGCCGAATTAAAGAAATTTGATTATATGAGAGATGTGCAGATAGCACAGCCTATCAAGTATCCTTCTTTAAATATCAATATTGACCGGGTTCGTGCTGCTCAGTTGGGAATTGATTTAAATGATATCTCTAAATCACTGGTAGCTTCTACCTCTTCATCGCGTTACACAGATAAGAATAACTGGGTAGACGAGAAAATTGGTTTGTCTTATGGTGTACAGGTTCAGGTACCTTTAAACCAGATGAACAGTAAAGATGACCTTGGTGAAATTCCATTGTTAAAAAACAGTAGCCGTCCGGTATTGAGCGATGTAGCTACTATTAAACCCGATACTACTTATGGAGAAAATGATAACCTTGGAGCAACGCCATATCTTTCTGTAACTGCTAACCTGAATAATAAGGATCTGGGCTCGGCTAATAAAGATGTAGCTGCAGCTATTAAAGCAGTCGGAGAATTGCCAAGGGGTGTTGTTGTAGAGCAGATAGGTCTTGGGAAAGTACTGGATGAAACATTGAGCAGTCTGCAGAATGGGTTAATGGTAGCCATTGTTGTGATTTTCTTAATGTTATCGGCTAATTTCCAGTCATTCAGGGTGCCTTTGGTAATCCTGGCCACGGTTCCGGCTGTTGTATTGGGATCATTGCTGTTGCTGAAACTTACAGGCTCAACACTTAATCTCCAGTCGTACATGGGTATAATCATGTCGGTCGGTGTGTCTATTGCAAATGCTGTTTTATTGATTACGAATGCTGAAGAATTAAGAAAACATAATGGTAATGCAATGGCATCAGCGAGAGAGGCAGCCGGATTACGTTTACGCCCCATTATTATGACCAGTGTGGCAATGGTTGCAGGGATGCTTCCTATGGCAATTGGACATGGTGAAGGGGGAGACCAGGTATCACCTCTGGGAAGAGCGGTAATCGGAGGATTAATTGCTTCAACATTTGCTGTATTGATTATCTTACCAATGGTATTTGCATGGGTACAAGGTAAGGTATCCACACAGTCTCTGTCCCTGGATCCGGAGGACGAAGAAAGTGCACATTTTATTAAAGGGTTAAAAGATTAAATTAGTATAAGATACATATATAATGAACAAAGACATATTCCGCCGAACCTCCTTTTTATTTAGCAGTGTTGCCTTAATTGCGCTTTTAAGTAGCTGTCATCAGGAGGAGAAAAAAGAAAATAAGAGTGCTGAGAAACATAATGAGATCAAAACCTTTGTATTGAGCAAAGAAAAAATGGCAACTTCTCTGAAGTTGCCTGGCGAGCTGATTGCCTATCAGCAGGTAGATCTATATGCTAAAGTAAGCAGTTTCGTCAGAACACTGAAAGCGGATATTGGCTCGGAAGTTACAAGAGGACAGCTGTTAATGACATTGGAGGCGCCTGAACTGACTTCTCAACTGGCAGCTGCCGAGTCGAGACTTAAATCGCAGGAAGCAGTATATACAGCAAGTAAAGCAAATTATGACCGCTTGTTTGAAACGAGTAAAACTCCTGGTACAATTTCTAAAAATGATCTTGATCAGGCTATCGCAAAAAAGAATTCGGACCTTGCGCAGCTCAATGCGGCTAAGGCGGCTTACAGAGAAGTTGGTGCTATCCAGAATTATCTGGAGATCCGTGCTCCTTTTGACGGCGTAATTTCTTCCAGAAATGTAAACCTGGGTGCCTATGTGGGGCCTTCAGGAAAAGGTTCAGAATCACCCTTATTTACCTTGCAACAGCAGAAACATTTGCGTTTGGTAATCTCGATCCCTGAATTGTATACAGGTTATCTGAAAGAAGGTGACGATGTTAATTTTACAGTTAAATCATTACCTGATGTTATGTTTACAGCTAAAGTGAAAAGATTATCTGGCGCACTGGATCAGCGTTTGCGTTCGGAGAGAGTGGAAATGGATGTGCCTAACCCGAAAAAACAACTTCTGCCTGGAATGGTGGCAGATGTATCAATTCCTCTTCCAGCGAATGCAAGCACTTTTATCGTGCCTAAATCGGCTGTGGTTGATGGGGCTGAAGGGGTTTATATTATTCGTTCAAAAGCGCAGAAAGCGGAAAAAGTAAATGTTAAAAAGGGACGTGAGACGGATGATAAGATTGAGATCTTCGGGGATATTAAGGAAGGAGATATCCTGGTTAATGAGGCCAATGAGGAAATTCGTCCCGGTGATGTTATCAAACTATAATATTACAATACAGACCATAATTTTACAATAAAAAGCATAGGGACATCTTAAAATTTACGCAATTTTAGTGCGTGAAAAAAAGTATGTCCCTTCAGGAGTTTTATGAGATGTTTGCGGTCAACAGACCCGATGTCACTATTCCGAATCCTATCATCGATGAGCATACCGGACATTTTAATGTTTTTAAACGATTTGGCTATTGTACATTGAATCCTTCACCATACAATAGGAGAGACTTTTATAAAATAGCCTATATCATCGGAAAGGGGGTGCTGCATTATCCTAATGAGCGTATAGAAATCGATGGTTGCGCGTTGATGTTTACTAATCAGACGATTCCATACTCATGGGAAACCACTTCAGAATTCCAATCCGGTTATTTCTGTCTGTTTACTGAAAATTTCATGCGTCAGCGGAATGAACCACTCAAAAATTCTCTGCTTTCAAGGATTCAGGGCAATCCAGTGTTTTATATTAATAAGGAACAGCAGGAAAACGTAAGCCGTATCTTTGAAAAAATGATGGCCGAGATGGAAAGTGATTATGCTTTTAAATATGACCTGATCCGTAACTATGTAAATCTATTGATTCATGAAGCTGTGAAAATGCAGCCGAAGGATTTGCAATCAAAGTCAAATAATGCATCTTCACGTATTGCCTCTTTATTTTTTGAATTACTGGAAAGGCAATTCCCTATTTACTCTACTGATCACGTTCTTCAACTTCGCACTGCTAATGATTTTGCGGAACGGCTTTCTATTCATGTGAACCACCTTAATCACGCGGTCAAAGAAGTGACTGGAAAAACAACTTCTGAACATATTTCAGGACGTATTGCGAACGAAGCCATTGCATTGCTCAAACATACAGAATGGAATATTTCTGAAATTGGCTACTGTCTGGGGTTTGAGTACCCTGCAAACTTCAATCTTTTCTTTAAGCGCCAGACTATGGCAGCTCCGAAATCCTTCAGAGAGAAAACAATTAGCTAACATTTGTGTTTTCATGCTGTAGAACTTACAGCTAATTGAGCTTTTGGTATATTGAAATCATTATGATTTTTCAAATTGCATCGTGAAGCGAACATAAAATCATGATAACTTCATAAACTCTAAAAACAACCAGAGCCTGAAGGTTCATTGATCCAAATCAATAATATATACTGATGAAATGCTGATTTTGTGTTTTTTTAACATACATTAACATCTTAATTCAGAAACATTTTGTTTAATTAGAGGTATGGTGTGATTTGGTTTGCAGATTAAGCTAGTATTTCCATTAAAATTATTAAAAAGACTTAGGCCCGGTATTTTATATTATGATTGTTATTCAGAAGAAGTCTTTTTACGTACTGACAGTGCTTTTTTGTTTTTTTATATTCAGGGCCTCTGCTCAGAGTACTGAGGTTTCAGGTACGATAACCAATATCAAGGATAGAACTCCTATACCTTACGCTACCGTTTTTTTTAAAGACTCGAGGATAGAGACTAAAACAGATGCTGAAGGGCATTTTGAGATTAGCTCAGTAACACCATACAGCCAGTTACAAATTGAATATGTTGGCTTTAAGACCAGAATTCTGCCCGTAGTGGCAGGTAAGGCCCAGGTGATTAATGTGAAATTACAGGAAGATTCACAGAGCCTGACTGAAGTAAATATCAGTTCTAATAAAAAGGCACCTTATCATAACAAAGGAAATCCAGCTGTCGAACTGATTAGAAAAGTTATTGAGCATAAGCCAATGAACAGATTGGAGAGTGCCGAAAATGTAGAGTTTCAACAGTACGACTGGATGCAGTTTTCACTTAGTAACCTGTCAGAAAAGTTCAAGAATAAAAGACTTTTCAGAAAATATCAGTTCTTATTTGATACGCAGGATTCCTCTGAAATCGGAGGGAAGAACATTCTTCCAGTATATCTCAGGGAAAGATTATCGGATAATTATTATCGTAAAAATCCTGAAAAAATGAAAGTCATCATGCTGGCAGACAAGCATGTGAACTTTGATAAGAATCTGGTAGACAATAATGCGATTGGAAATTATTTTGAAAGGATGTATGCAGATGTAGATATCTATGCCAATAACATCATTTTTACCAACAGTCAGTTTTTAAGTCCTATTGCTGATGGGGCACCAACGTTTTACAAGTTTTTTATTACTGATACAATCAAAACGAATAAACCAAATTTAATAGAGCTTTCGTTTGTTCCGAGGAATAAAAATGCGTTGCTGTTTGAAGGGAAAATTTATATTACTATGGATGGAAGATATGCCGTTCAGAATGCTTTACTCAAGACAGGTAAAGGCGTCAATATCAATTTTGTCAGGGCTATGGAGGTCAAACTTAATTTTGAAAAGGATTCAATAGGTAAGTATCACCTTGCCAAAAGCCATTTATTAGTAGATTTTGGTGTAGGTAGTGATGGAGGAAGAGGCTTTAAAGGTGAAAGAACTGTTATTATAAAGAATTACAAAACAAATGTAAAGCATCCCGACACACTGTATAAAGGAGAAAATCTGGTGCTGGCTCCCGGAGCAGAGAATCGTTCTGATCAGTTCTGGGCTAATAATCGTCTGGATACCATGGCAAAGGAAAAAATCAAGATTTATCATAATATTGATAGTCTCGGGAAAATGAAGTCATTCAAAAGAATGATGGATGTGGCCTCTTTTCTCTTCATCGGATATAAGAGTTTCGGACCTGTAGAGATTGGGCCGTTTTATACATTTTATACTTTTAATAGTCTGGAAGGTTTTAAACCCAGACTGGGTGGACGTACGACAACAGATTTCAGTACCAGGTTTTACTTTGATACCTATGTGGCCTATGGTATAAAAGATGAAAAATGGAAGGGTTATCTGAGCGGTGCTTATGCATTCAATAACAAATCGATATATACTTTCCCACAAAGTTTTGTTCGTGTAGGGTTTCAGCGTGATGCTGAGGTGCCTGGTGATGGTGCTAAAAATATTATTCCTGAGGATAATTTTGTCTCGTCATTTAAACATGGAGTAACTAATACATTTTTATACAGCGACTATTACAGGGCTGAGTATATGCAGGAATACAGTAACCACTTTTCTTTTAATATAGGATTTAAAAAATGGACACAAAGTCCTGCCGGATCATTGATTTTTGCTACCTATCAGGATAATCAGACTCAGGTTACTGACAGGATTACGACATCTGAACTTAGCCTGGATTTGCGTTATGCTCCACATGAGCGGTTCTATCAGGGTAAAACTTTTCGGGAAAGGCTGATTGAAAAATATCCGGTATTTAATATCAATTATGCAGCTGGAGTAAAAGGGCTATTTGGCGGAGAATATAATTATCATAGTATTATTGCAAGTATTGATAAACGTTTTTACCTGTCACAGTTTGGCCGTTCTGATGTGCGTCTGGAAGGTGGTTATATTAATGGAAAAGTACCTTTTCCTTTGTTGGATATCCATAGAGCTAACCAGAGTTATGCTTATCAGACCTATGCTTATAACATGATGAATTTCATGGAATTTGTCAGTGACCATTATGTGAGCTTGAATATAGATCATAATTTTAATGGGTTATTTGTAAACAGGATACCACTGCTTAAAAAGCTTAAATTAAGAGAATATATTACTTTTAAAGGGTTGTACGGAGGTCTTAGAAAAGAGAATGATCCTGATCAGAATCCTGCGTTATTACAATTTCCTAAAAATAGCGATGGTATAGCTACTACTTATTCATTAGGTAAGGTGCCTTATATGGAAGGTAGTGTGGGAATTGGAAATATTTTTAGAGTAGTTCGTTTAGATTTGGTCAGGAGATTCAGTTACCTGGAAAACCCTGGGGTTTCAAAATATGGATTAAGGGCCAGGGTACAGTTCGAATTCTAGAAAGCTTCGTTCAAACCTATAAAAACCCCGTTTGATCCATTACCTACACCATAATCAAGACAAAGTGTTGAACGGGTATGTTTGTTGAATAGAATCCGTATCCCTGCTCCGCCACCTGGTTCCCAATATTCGAATAATCTTGTTTTTCTTTGGTTATTTGCAGTTTGCATATTAAAAAAGGTAACTCCGCTAATTAATTTATTAGCGGTAATAGGAAACCTGTATTCGAGTTCATTATAAAAATAGGATGGACCTTTGAAACGGCTGATGGTATAACCGCGCCCCATGCGTTGATTCACGTCACTTCCGGTTCCTGGTAGTTCCAGATATGGGATGGCACCATTGAGCAGATAAGAACCCCATAACCAATAAGCAATTACATGTTCAGGGTTTTTACTGGATAATGAAAAGTACTTTCTGAATTCTGTTTTTAGCTGTGTAGCGTTCTGTGTACTGCCAAGCCATGTACGGTTAGACCTCAAAGTTACATTGGCATACACTCCTTTATAGGGCCGATATGGCTGATCCCGGGTGTCATACTGTAGATTGATCAAAAATCCGCTGGCTGCATATCCGAAAGTAGGAAAACCATTTTTAACACTATAAAAATGATTACGTGTTCTGGAGTTAGCCCCATCATGTTTTTCATCATCTATATTCGTGTAGTAATTGTAAGCTAAACCTGCTCCTGCGTAGAGATTATCAAATACTTTGTGATAGATATTCTCATAAAGTTTGATATAAGTATACTTGATCGGGGATATTCCGGGATCATCTTTACCTGTACCAATACCGTGATCGAGCACCACTGTTTTGCCCAGTTCCCAGCTTCCTTCCAGATACCATTTGTTGCTTTCAGAATAAACGTTATGCTTTAATTGGATAAAAACAAGTTGATTTGTGGAAACTGCTGCAAAGACATCAAAAAGTGATAAACTCGTTGTTTTGGGGTTACCAAATACTCTTGTGGCAGCAACTTCAGCACCGAACATGAATCCCGTACTCGGCGTATATCCAATAGAAGGAAGCAAAGAAAGGCTGTTTGTTTTTTTTGCTGTAGAGTCTGGTTTTTTATTTTTTTTGAAAACCAAATTAAAGATGTCTGTTACATCTTGCTGTGCCACAGTATCTTTGACTGGCGATTTTACCTGTGCAAATAATGCACACGTACCCGAAAAAAGCAGATAGGCAGTGAGAAAATAACGGAACATATATTTTTTAAAATTACAATTAATATATTTATTCATGTCAAAGCTGTCTCATATATTTTACTACTTTTAGGCATGAGGATTCTATTGACTGCTCTACCCGTGGTTTTTCTGTTATCATCTCTTGCCTGGGTTACTGTTTTGACCGGAAAATTGACAAAGTTTGCGGCAATCACAGGAATAATATGTGGTACTATTATATATTTTGGGGCCGGTCTTGTAGGATTGGTATTGTTGGCCACTTTTTTTCTCTGTGGCACTCTGGCGACAGCCTGGGGTAGAAAAATAAAGGTGAAACTATACAGAACTGATGATTCCACTCAAAGAGATTACCGGCAGGTACTTGCAAATGCCGGAAGCGCAACTGTATTTTCTTTATTGGCCATAATTTTGCCGGAATACCGGGAGACTTTGCTCTTGATGACAGCCGGAAGTTTTGCTTCGGCCACCTCAGATACATTATCTTCTGAACTCGGGATGTTATATGGAAAAAGATTCTATAATTGTTTGAGTTGGAAAAAAGACAGGAGAGGTTTAGATGGGGTGATCAGTTTAGAAGGTACACTTATCGGGGTGGCAGGGGCGGGAGTTATTGCTATGATTTATGCTATTGGAAATGTCGGAGGCGATGCTGTTTTTATTTTAATTATTAGTGGTCTGGCAGGTAATTTAGCTGATTCTATGCTTGGGGCCAGCCTTGAAAGACGCAACTTGTTAAATAATAACTGGGTGAATTTTCTCAGTACTTTATTTGCCGCAGGTATAACTCTCTTATTAATCAGTGTTTTCTGATAATTTTAATTTTCTGGTCGCCAAATGAAATATTTATATTGTAGATTATTGAAAAAGCCCCTTAAAATTAACTAAAATTGTCTGTATAAAACAATGACTTAGTAAGAGTTGTTGAAATTCATTATAAAACTAATGAATAAAATAGGCGGGAAGATAAAAGCATTCCCCCTGAGAACTGAAATAATATATTATGAAACAAATATTGAAGATAGGGCTTGATTCTGCGGCACCTTTTCCTTTGCATAGCGATTATAACTCCCCTGTATTTGAAGGATTTGAAGTTGATATGATCCGTGCGGTTGCCGAAGTACTCGACCTCGAATTACACTATGAGGTCTCGCTATGGAAAACTATCCTCGAGAAACTATATAAAGGTGAGCTGGATATGATCTGTTCAGCAGTAACAATGACTATATCCAGGCAAATGATTCTGGAATTCAGTAAGCCCTATTTGAAATTTCAACTCTGTGCTGTGATTAATCAGGGGGATAATTTAGTAGATTTGGACGATTTCAAAAATAAAAGAATAGGTATCCGTACAGCTACTGAAGCCGAAAAATATGTAATGACTCAATTTCCGGGTAATGTAACTGTACATACTGATACTAACAACGAATTATATAAAAAATTGCTGGCGCGTAAAATAGATGTCCTTATTGACGATTCACCTATTGTAGGTGGTTTCCTGACCCAACATAAAACTTTGCAGATCGGCATGTTTATGCCTGGAACGGAGTCCGAATATGCTATTGCGATGAAAAAAGGTGATCTTAAACTTCAACAGCAGATTAATGAGACGCTTGCCCTGTTAAAAGGAAATGGTGTTTATGATGCGATTTATGAAAAATGGTTTGACCATATCAAACTAGTTTGATAATGATTCCGGCATTTATTGTAAATTTGTAGCTTATATTCTTATATGTAAGCTGCGGGACGTGAAAAAGAAAAAACATAAAGATAAAAAAGACGGTAAATCATCCTCAAAATCTAAGACGAAGAAAGTCTGTTGCGAAAAATATAAAGAAGGTAAAAGATGTAAAAGTTGTCCTTTTGGATAATAATACTCATACTCCGACCTTCCGTGCATTTTTTGCATTGGTTATAATACCTTTCAGACGGGGATCATCTTCCTGATAGGAATCTTGTAGCCAGAGGTATTGATCTATTTCTGTGTCATAAATAGCTATGCTGGGACCATGCTCCGGACCAAGACTATTAAAGTACTGATGACAATCCATTATCGTGTTTAACCGGCAATACCAGTCCTGATCTAATCTGTAGTTAATGTTAATGGCTAAATATCTCATATTTAAAGCTAATATTTGCTTTTCTTATCTTTGAAAATTTTATATAAATGGGTATTT
>Ga0194135_10003023_pt1 | contig 10263 bp, 4 predicted proteins | sample LitLau_LLRF_2013_FD_134024 | JGI IMG/M metagenome (GOLD analysis project Ga0194135, IMG submission 134024) | Freshwater sediment microbial communities in response to fracking from North America - Little Laurel Run_MetaG_LLRF_2013 (version 2) | ecosystem: Environmental > Aquatic > Freshwater >... | reverse complement strand
TGAGATTTTTTTTTCTTCTGAAAATTCATATTTATAGCCCGGAGTTGGAGGGCTAGGTTCTTAAGGTTACTAATTTTCTAACTTTCATGTGATCATCTTCATCATGCATGCATGCATATTAGTCGCTGAAGCTCTCAAAAAGTTGTGGAAAGATGAAAAGCATTATTATCTTCTCTGCTCTCTTCTTTTCCCGCAACCGAGAAGAGGCAAGCAGGAAGGAGTGGAGGATGGAGGAGTTCACATTTTTCGGAGAAGTTTTATTTGCCGGTGGGCCAGTTCGTCATTTGTGCTTCCTCCATTTTTCCTACTCCTCCTCTTTATCTCATCGTTTTGAAAAGAATATTAGAGTCCTCAACTCCCGCTATTAATTATATAAAGGGAACCGTCCTCATAAATTTCACTCTCCGCGGATCCTGAAGAGACTCATCGGCGTACTTGAACAACTCAACCCGCTCGCTCTGCTCCACATATGCAGATGCGCTTATTTATTGCTTCACTCTTCGCTTCGGAGCGAGGGACTCCTCCGAAATGGGAACAGAATATGAGACCATGATTTATTGAAATACTTATTACACTTTATCCTTAAGCCACACTTTGAGAAAATAAGATTCAAAACCTCTCACAGCATCACTGCTCCTGTTCTTGGCAAATTACACCGTTCCTATAGGTGGTAATTGTCCGTTTTAAAGAGCGACACGAGGTGTCTTGGCAACCGTCAAGCTTGTGCTTTTATCATCTCGTAAACAAATCCAAACTGAGCGTGCAAACTTTTATCGTAATGACGCTCGTCATTGTCCTTTCGTCGCATAACACTAAAAAGGTTTCTGCTCCAACTTAAAGGTTCGAAGAAAGGTGTCCGAATAGAGAAAGCAAAGGAGCAGCCGAGAAAGAGGAATTTGGAAAGAAACTTGGAACTCCTTTAGTCATGGAGGACGTGGATGACGGAATTAGCGTCCCAGAAGGTCAACAAACTCTTGTCAAATACAACAGTCCAGAGTCTCTGACAACATTTACGCTCAGTGTAAGGGGTTCATTGCATAATTGTTTCATTTTAAGTGGCTAATACGTTCATTCACTATAATGAGTTGATAAATTCTTTTGCGCAGGAGCTTGCTGAAAAACCGGGTTTCACGCCAGATGGCGACCCCATCCCGACGTACTCCATTCTAAACGCTATTCTTCCGCCATTGCAATGGGAGTCCCATGGAACGAAATGGCGACAGACGGTATCCTAGTTCTCAATTTTCCACCAGTCTCCTAAGTTGCTTTGAAAGGAAAACCTAAGAATATAGGAAATTGATTAAAAATGTCAGGTTTCAAGTGTTCCTGCGACAAGAAGTGATGTAATTAGTCTCCAAGAGCGCCTGGATCGACGCCTCAAAGAGCAGAAGGCACGTGAGCTCGGGATTGATCATGTTCGACGTGGTTTGTACACCCAGTTCTTTGGTAAGGCCCGAATTCTAGAATACTCCATTTATTGATCCACTGACTGTAATTCGATTCCGACGAGGCCCATAATTAATCTCTCTTTACTTGCCAGATGAGCTCATTCGCCAAGTGGCAATTGAAAGTTCGGAGCGTGGGATTCTGTTGGATCGGATTAAGACGGAGTTCATTCAGACGATTCGCGCCTATGAGGCAATCTACAAAAATGCCGTTGGGTACGGGATCCGGAAACGGATGACCCTGGCACTTGTAAGTTGGGAATGTGGGAAGCATAAAAATAAGTTAGCCCTACAATTAATGCAAGTCATTAGTTCTTATGGAAGGCAAACTAATTAATTCACAGTTTGGTTATTTAAAAAAAATTAAACGTTTCTATTATTCAAAATTTACGTGTTATGTTCCGCAGACCCTTGAGGAACTGGAGAAGAATCTTTATGAATACCCTCTGGAAGTGGAAGAATTGCAAACAAGTAACGCAAATCTAAGAAAGGAAGTTCAAGACACGCGTGATGCCGGTGCGGCGACACGGGAAACCCTCTTGGCACGTCGTGAGGAAGAACTTGCCGAAATGAGAGAAACAAATGAAGCAGTGAAGGTATGGGCCCTTTGATTCCTCCAATTAATTCCACTATGTTACTGAGGCTCTCACACACACTGCTGGTTTAAATCAAAGGTACAAATCTGGAGCGTCCTCTTCCCACGGAAAGCGGGCAATTGATGCTTTATCCGCAGAATGGCAAAGACACAAAAAATTGAATCCAATTTCACATTTCGGCGAGGGAGTTGAGGGCAAGAATAAAAGATTCCAATTTATGAACCTTGTGTTTAGTATATTTGCACATGGCTTGCTGTAGGGAAGAAGTGGTTAGATGAGCTGAAAATTAATAAGATGGAATTATGTAGGCAACACATTAATAGCTGGAGGCTTATGGCGGTAGTAATCCACTTTAGTTCATGTTTACTCCCGGCAAATCCTACTGTAAACAATTAACGCATCAAATGGATCATCAAATAGCAATCAAATCATCATTAAAGCATCTTCCAGTGACACGCCTTGGTAATTAAAATTAAACATGCCAGAGGCAGTTCACATATTCACTCCCATATAAATTTCCTACCAGCCGAACATTAAAATTAAGTTGACGGGGAATTCATTCCTATCCATTTCCCACGTCGATTTAGCCCCCATGACCTCATCCGCCCACGTACTTATTTTAGCGTTCTTTAGAAAAGAAGTGCTGGAGGTCATTGTCATTACGGACATTCCAAAAACACTTTCAGCATCCGGAAATCCCTACTGGGCAAAGCATATCAGTTTCAATTTTAAACTATTCAACAAACTAAGCTGGAAGCACGCCCGACAAAGAGGAGCCCAGCTAATGTCCTTTGGAGTTAGGTACATCAACCAGGACCTAACAATGAAATTTAGTTACTTGGCATTCATTGCAATATTTGTAGTTAGTGGTTAGACTACTAGAAATCTCCTTTTACCCCATCGTAATTTATGATTGAATTCATTGGCGTCTACATTTTGGGTAGTCGGCATCACCAAAGCTAGTCGCTGCTGCTTGACAAAGAAACGTTTATTTAGAAGTCAAAAACAACACTATTCACAATGGTACAAACATTCTTTTATGCGAAGGTATTGAAAACTTATGACAAGCATGGACTCATTATTTTGATTGGGTACCTCCATCGATTCAAAAGCCCGTTTGTGATGACTTGATTCTCTAGGTATTGTGACAGTAAATAATCATTCAGTAACTTGAAGGTGATGGAAGACACTTTGTTATCAAGTTAATAATTATTATAATAACAAGGTGGAAATTATCTTGTCCCTTTGCATTGAAGAGTTCCGACGCTTTGTGGCGTGTGTATCTTCCCATATGGCAATGATTTGGATCCACGAATATGCTTGGATGCATAATTTAGTACTATTAGCGCTTCACGTCAATAACGATGTTTGTTCCTTGATTTCGAATTTTTTAAATTAAATTGTCGGAATACCATTCCAGTAGTGGGATGTGAGGAGTTTCGGATATTGTCGTTAGGGCTGTAGAGATTATGATCTTGTTTTTCATAATCACAAAATACAATTTGAAAGGAGCAGAGCCCTGAGAATTTAGTCTATTCCAATGGATAACTGTTCAGAATTCAGCAGTCGCAAATCGCATGCACTAAAATTTTTACTCCAATTTAAACGCACAGTGAAGGAAGCTGACTTGATTTATATGGATTTGTGAAAGAAAAATGGTAATACAATTGTAAAACTTTCTCCCTCAAAATTTTAGTTTGGGGAAAAGCCCCAGATACGAGATTACTATTAATGGTAACCTCGGAAGATTTTCCAACAATTTATTTCCCATATACAATGCCGAGTCTCCCTGAAGCCGTTTTACAAAAGCGGGATCAATTGAGATGGATGAGAATAATCAATTACAGTTTCCCGTCACAGTCCGACTGGGAATCTCTTTTTTTTTATGTCAAAAAAAGATTCGATCCCGACTTCCCGAAATGAGCTCGGGAGTCCCGTTAGTTTGAAAGCCATTAGTGGAATCAGTGCAGCAAGGGCACAGTGCTTAGAACAGAGGGACAATGAAAAATGCTTTCTCCTCACTGTATAAATGTCAACAGACTCTGGCCAGGAGGGGAAGGAGAAATGCAGGAAGCGTGAAACCCTCTATTCAGATCCCCTTCTTTTCATTTCGGAGTGAAAGTAGGAGAGGCGAGGCAGAGAATGTTTCGATTTCATGATTGAAGGAGAGCCTCATAACTCAGAGTATGCGAATACGAATGCCGCCAGTAGTGAGTGCCTGTGTTGCTCAGGCTACCCGGGTGACTCTGTGGAAGGAGCATTTAGTTTCCACGTCGTAAAGGGACCTTCTTCCTTGCATAACGAGCCGAGGCCCGTAGTCTTCTTAACAACAAAAGGAATCAGAAACTGAATTTGGGGTTCTTTTCCCCGACTCTGCTCATTCTCCCTCTACTCCCGACGACACTCTGGGAAGGAAGGAGAGGGAATCGCGTCGCCCAATGCAGCCCTTCAGTCGAAGTTCGTCTTCTGATGTGATCGGGTAGGAACGTTCTCGTCCTCTGCATCCAACATCAACCGGTTCCTGCCTTCTTCAGACTGTAATTCCAGTGAAAGTGGGAAACATCCTTCGTTGAACGGTTGGGATTTTAATACGCACTCTCAATTGGTAAATATTCTTTGACTATCACTATGTAAACTTTAATTACATGTTAACCAGCAAAAAAAGTATCGTTTATATTTCCAAGCATGGATGATTTCAAAAACCACGCGAGATGCTGAGCCACCTAAACGGTTATTTACGTGTGAACCATTCAATACAACTATTCTCTCCCTTACAAGCGGTTTACACATTAAGAATCCGACCGGTTTCAGTTTCTCTATTACAATAATTTAAATTTTTATGGGATTAGGAAAATTTAAATCCAGTTCCATCCAACACAGATAGACACTTACCCCAATTTGCACATGATCGAATCGGAAAACTTTGAAAGTGAGTCGGACAAGGGGCGCACCGTTTAGAAACTTCCAATTGTTATGAACAGCGGAAGTGTCCTATTGAATCATACAAAGCTAACAAGGACGTGTGGTCGTGTGTGCCCAAGGAAGTAATCCAGGGATTAGGCTGATTGATTTATTAACCTAGAGAACCGATTCTTTGAGTTTCCGTACAATATCACCAAAGAATCAGAGCTAAAGTCCCGAAAGTGGTTAAGCCTGATTCGGCGGGTACAATAACTCAGATTCAAAACAAGGGGGGAAAGAGCATGCACGCCATTAAACTCTCATTTCATTCCCCTGCTTGGGATCCTGTCAAAGGCCTCTCTTACAAGTGCTACACGTAACCTCAACCTGAAACTGCATATTTTATCACCATAATTAATTGAAACGCCTGTACCGGTCGGATGACGGATGACGGGGAAATGAGAGGGGGATAGAACTCCTTAGCTCCCTTTTCTCTTTGGTCCGTGGTGGGTGCGTTTGAGAAGGAAAGTGATGTTGTATTTGTCGGGGAGGCGGAGAGCGGAGAAAGTCGTTGAATTCCTCCTTTGGCTATTTCCAAAATTACCTTCATTTTCTCCTCTACTTTCATCCACGTGAAGGAATCTCTCGAATTTTCCTACGGAAATTCCTCCTTACTTCCTTATACTTCACGCTCCGGAATCCAGGCATGGGAAAGTTGAAGCGAGTCGGAGTAGGAAGCTAAACACGGAGGAGGAAATCAGAGCCCTTTTCTAGGTTTCGAGGTCAGAATGAATTACAGAGTGGGGCCGTATAATTTTCCGTAGCAAATTGTGTGCGGTTTTCTGCCAAGATATATGGAAAAGGGAAAAGATTACTTTTTGACTTAAGTTAAATTATATCCGCAAAATCCGTCCCGACCATTACGCCTCCCCGAGCCTGAGTCGACGGGGATTGAGAAATCCATATATAAATATCAATGTCGGGTTAGTTGTAAAGAAATTTCCAGCCATCGGGATTCGGTTTTGTATTTTGGCCTACTGACTCTCCTCGTTGTGTGAGTGCCCGAGTAAACTCTGATACAATTTGAATTGAGTTCAATCTAACAATAATTTATCGTCCTCCTCGGTGTTTGCTTCCCTTGATTTTATACTATTTTTTTCTCGTCTTCTTTTCCACTGAACAGAGCAGTTAACCCAAAAGGAGAAGTCTTGATTGATCGATTGGAACCCAGGGAATTCTCGATAATGGAATAGTACTTGAACAAAAAGTGCTGATCCTCGTAGAACAAGCCCACCAGACACCACGGTACCATACGCTACGCCCCAGACGACACCGACACCACCGAAACAACTGGTAATTCAAAACAAAATTCTCCGTGTACTCTCCCAGCCCTGCTCAGCTTTCACTCCTGCCAAGACGAAAAAGACATTTTCAGCCTTTCCTCCTTTCTCTCTTCTTCTTCTTGTTCAACCGGGACAGAAAGACTTTTCATGTCTTCTAACAACGGGAGCGTGTAGGCGGAGGAGAACCACCGGCACGATACACCACAGGAAAAACCATTTACCGAAACCAAAAGAAAGTTTTTTCCGCCTGTAGATACAAAAAGGTTTGTAGGGTGACAGTTCCATGTAATGGATGTTAACACCAAAGGACTTTCCTCCTAATAACTGAACTACTTCAACGGCATCATTTCGGAATTAACTCTCATCCTTGGCGGCATCTCAGAGTCTCGTCAGACCTCAACTTTGTGGACTTGGGATCCTCGGGATTAAAACTTAAGCATTGTTAATAAGAAAGGGAAAGTGGTGGGCCCGTTCGAGTAGAAAAATAGGGCCTGCTGGATCCGTCAGGATTACAATTTAATTACTCCGGTTTTTTCCCCTTTTCAAAGTTCCTGGAGCGTCTTTTATGGAGCTCGCCCCGAAGGAGAGTGACAGTGAACTATCTCCATCCAGAAGATAATTGTTATATGTGTTTTTTTTTAGGGCTGTGGTGGTGGTGGTTGACTTGAAGTGTGATGATTAATGGGACTCCTTCCATGAAGGCAACAAAAGCCCCAAGAAAAAAACCTTTCACGTCTTCGGCTTTAGAAAAACTTTAAACTTTCCTTCTGAAAAGTAAATTCCAGCAAGAAAGCATCTGCTTCGGAAGGGGCTCTCCTCAAGAAGAATCCGAGAGGGAAGCATTCTTACAAAACTGTTGGGGTGTTCTTGTTCATCTCCTGTGACATGACATGAAGTACATTCGGGATGCTGTGAACCCTTCCCGGGGATAATCATAGTCCTCTCTCCAACTAACCCTTTCCTTTTGTTATAAGGGGGGAATAAGGAGAGATCAAGTTAATATCAACTGCCAGGACTAAGAGCTCACTTGAGAGAGAGAATATTATTGAGATTTCCTGAGATACGTTCTGCGGCTCCTAATTACCAAATCCTTTGTCTTACTAAAACGATTCCACAATTTCAACTAATGAGGATGACAACGACAACAACGACAATGAGGAAGACGTCATTTTCATTGGCGACAAAGGCATTCCTGTCTCTCCTCCTTCTCAGCAGCAGCAGCGGTCTAATGCCGGTCCAAGGGAAAATCCAGCAGGACCGGAATCATCACAACACCAGAGAAGGTAAGGAAAACCCCAATCTCATCATTTTTAGTACTTCCACTTAATATTATCGAGCGACAGAGGAGGGGAGGATGACACATTTGGACGAATGTTACAAAATAAATAAGGAACATTCCTATTCATAAAAGGACTGCTGGTACAGGAAAAGGAGTTTGGATCCATAAAAATTTATGCTTTGCAAGGAAAAGGCATGCATGCTGGGTTATTACATTTTACATTTGTCTACTGTGTGGATTGATTGGGAAAGTAACAACCAGCAGCAGCCCTTTTCAGTCCCTCTCTTCATTTTAGGAAAGACATGGAGAACGCCTCCAAGTTGTCTTGTCAGCCTGTCAACACTGTTACATTGTTATTCGATTGAATACATCGTTTGGAGGAACTGCTCTACCCACTTACAGTTACTCCTTTTCCATGATGAAGAAAGATGGAGAGAGTAGGATTTTAATCCCATAAAAAGCTTATTCCGGAGCGTAGTACCTGAACCCCCATTTTTTATTGTTCACAAAATTGGGCCACGCTGCTACGATTTAGAGAAGCTACGGGAGGAAGAGATCTTAAAGTTACACCTGCTCCGCCACGAACAGAAAATGAATCCCAAAGAATAAGATCCCTCTCACCACCACCACCGCACGGCGTCTGTCCTTGAAGGGGCGCTCAGGTGTCGATGTATTATTTAAACAGGATTATGTCCACTTCTGACTTTACTCAAGGAATCATCCTTACAAGTTTCGACTAAGCAAGGACATGAGTTTGATTCCATTCCTCAATCACGTTTTCCTTGATTAAGAGAATCTTCTTCAGAATTGGTTACAAATGACAAGTTTAATGCGATGCGACAGGGAAAACAAGTCGTGCAGGGAACTTGTTAGAAAGTTGACTGGCGGAATTATACTACCTGTCGCAGGGTTGAAAGGATGAGACTCTTGGGGGATGCGACACGGCAGAGCCAGACAGGTAAATGAATGCCAATTCGCCTAAGATTTTATCCTAAACACAATCAACCAGCCTGAGTATAATTACGTTGGGGTTTAATGGCGTAAAAGGAACTCAAAGGCAAGATCACTCCCAAGTAGGATCCCGTTTTCCGATTCGCTCAGGCTTTAATCTCCAAGCATTTAGAAGACTGACAATGATTAAATTTTTTCAACCTTGATAGTCAGGAGAAGCGAGTTGGGATACACGTCGTCCCCTAGGATAGGATTTCCCGACTAAACTCGCCTTGAGTTTTGGGAACGCAGTATCCATGGATAATATTAATTAAAACTGCTGAAGACTACACGCTACTGCGGGAACTCTCCGGGAAATCTCATTTCAGTTTCCTGCACGTGCTCCGAGTTTATCGGATTCTTGGATTGGTTTCTAGAATTTGACTTGCTACAAGGCAACAACTCCTCTAGGCATCCGCCTAATCTACTCGCCCCACTTTACTTTCACTCTGAACCCTCATCCTCTCTTTTGATACTGACTCCCTTTTGCATTCAATTTAAATTGTAACGGTTGAACTGTCAGAGGAATATGTCCATGCCTGCCTGGACTATTCAAACTGCGGAAAAGGAAGAGAAACTTGGATTACGAGAAATTTCCCGGGAAATGTGCTGGAACGTCCAGCTCCGCACTTCTCTTGAGAGGATCGCAGGACCATGACCCTACGCTTCGCTCCGCTCATCTTTGATGCCTAGAGTCTGAATTTTTATTGAGAGTGGGTAGTAGGACGAGAATAATTTGGTTTGATCCTCTCCGCCAAAAATGTATCCAGCTCAAACGGCTTACGTTCCACCTGCTGAGTAGGAATAAAACAAACAAGCTGAAGTTGAGCGACACTTGATATTCCTCTACTCCCGATGACGATGACGATGAAACTGGAATCCCTTTGTAAACTGAATAATATGAGACATTTCTCCTATTCAATTACGTGTGAAGGAATCCTTTTCTCAAGTCCACCAATCCAATCCTCTTCCAAGCTCGGTTTTGACTTTATCGAAACCGGAAACAATGGTACGGAGCATCCCACGGTGCACAAAGCGCAATTGCTGATGTCATGGCCAAGAAAGTTGACAACCTGAAATTAGGAATGTGTTGACGTATTTAGTTTCCTCTGAGAGCAGTTTGTGTGACTGATTCGCCTACAGTGTGAAAACCTTCATATTGACTTTAAGTGAAAGTGAGTTACCACGTGTGGTGTGCTGCGTCAGCTGACAAGAACTAATTGAACCCATGAAACCAGGAGAGGGAAAGGCGTGTGTGTGTCAAGATTTTTCACGAAACGGGTATTAGGGCCCTTGTGTTTGAAGTCCGTTTATGAGGTCATCAAAGGCTAAAACTACAGAAACACGACAGGCAGGAGCGTAACGTAAGACTTTAATAATAATCATGAGGAGACCAGGGAACAGGGGAGGGGTTGGATTTGGAAGGGTAATAATGAGTGCTTATGTTACGGTAACCCTCTTCCGGACACCCCATGACGTTTTTGGAAGAAATAAAATTGAAAAGCTTATTCCTGCCGACTCCGGATGAACTGAGCGCTTGGCTGTAAAATCTCAAATTCTACGTTCCATGGTGCGTCCCACCCGTCTGGATCGGATCGATTAAAAACTCCAACAAAGGAATTAGAGAATTCTTACAATCATTCTCCAATTTCTGATTTATAGAATCGCAGGCACCCATTTCAGAGAGGAATTGACCCGTTTTATTTCCT
>Ga0194135_10003022_pt1 | contig 10263 bp, 12 predicted proteins | sample LitLau_LLRF_2013_FD_134024 | JGI IMG/M metagenome (GOLD analysis project Ga0194135, IMG submission 134024) | Freshwater sediment microbial communities in response to fracking from North America - Little Laurel Run_MetaG_LLRF_2013 (version 2) | ecosystem: Environmental > Aquatic > Freshwater >... | reverse complement strand
TACTGGAGCGTCTTCGGAACATGTTTCTCAAAACAGCGTATTTCTCAAATTCTTCTGCCTATCACACAATAAAGTCCGAAGAAAAGGTAGAAAAGAAGTTGGTATACTAGTGATAGGACTAAGTCTAACAAACCACGCCATGAAAGCCTTTATGAAAACTCACCATCCTTCGATTCGACTTCTCCTGTGATATCGCTCAATATGCAACTCTTTTACAACTGCAGTTAACTGTCTGGGGTTAAAAAACAATGAAAATATTTATCCTACAAAATTTCGAATCTCCACAGATGCAATCCTAACCAGCTTGTCTTAGGTGTTTGCTTTAAATGTGTGAATCTCTCCAGGAACTTTACTGCGTAGAATTTCAGCCTGAACCAACTGTTTTATACGACTACCATTTCAGAAACTGCGTCGAAACTCCCTAAGCTGTTTTTACTTTTTACATGGATGTTTTTTGTTCCTTTCCAATATAGAGACTCGACCGCTATATATACCTATACGGTAAAGAGTGCGTATCTACACACGCAGGAAGTTGTACCACCACATCGCCGCCTAAGTTGGAACCTACAAAAGTAAAGACGTACGTGACAGGGGTCACATTCACACAACCAAGTTCGCAGTAACCGGCCGGAGTTGCAGAGTTTTAGATGCTGCAGATGCAAGTCTTGTGTATATTTATGTTTAAGGGCTATCACTTTGTTGATGCAAGGCTTTCGTATAAGAAGGTTTTTTTTGGACAAAACATCTTGTTAATCAAATCTCCTTTAGTACAGTTATTTAATGATGTAACCTTCTATTTGCATTATTGGATTTTATATATTAGCAGGGTTAATTGAGACAATGTTATAATTTCATTTCTGACATTCTGATTCTGACTCGCGTATCAAGCAACGGGATTATTTCACCTGTGTTAAACTAGTCATTCTATTCTAGCCCCAGCAGGCACAATCAATGCAATTCAAATTTACCTATTAAAGGGTTACGCATATACTTTATATCATACGAGAATTCCCTAGCCGGGAAAGAAGCCGGGTGTGTGAATGTCAAGTGTAACGCATTTGGCATTTATACTTCATTACAACTTCATTATACAGTTATACACATGAGAGATAATACTATTAAGCAAAGTAGCATGCAAATTGATACGATAAAAACATTGCGTAGTAGTTTGGTTCAGTTGTTTGTCAACATATCTTGTTGCCAAAAGAGTACAACCTCTCACAGCCTCTCTTCTGGGCAGAACTAAATTGAGATATATCTGGAGAAAGACATTTTTTCAAGTAACTTGTGTTCATGTGTGCGAACTGCGAACTGTGTGTTACTTCTTATTACACTGTAAGATTGTAACAGTGTGTTGTGTTGTATTTGCCGACAAGATATTCTTCGGAGCAACTCGAACTCATGCTGAGATGTGTCTTATTTATGAAATGAAAGTGTGTATTTCTCTCTGTCTCTTTTTCTTCTACTAAAGAAACTTTTACTTGTCGAGAGAGTCTTTTCCGGTGTGCGTGGTCACCACTCCTCTTCTGTCTACTTTTTATGACTCGTGTTCATCTCAATGATAAGATTGCTGTGTAGTGGACGAGAAAGAGTTTGTGCACATGCCAAAAGATTCGCATTCTCTTTGCAGAGATCTACACGAACATGAACTAAATCTTTGCAAGAAAATAGAACGCGAATTTAATTTCATAATGAGTTGTGGAAGAAAGCATGTCTGTGAGCTATCATTTAGTAGTAGAAATATGTGTGGAACTTCTTCCTATGTAGTACATGATGATATGCAGTCAATAAGAATATTCTCATGAAAGCTCTGGGGATTTAAGGAACAAAACTATTTAGGGTAGTACGATATGATACGATATGATAACTTAGTAAAAACAGACCGCTGACCTTTTTCGCATTGCTGTTTCCACTTTCCACTTTGTTAGATTTCCTTTCACTTTAATAATGAATAGAATGGCATTTTGCTTCATTTCCTCCAGTATGTATGTTCGTATTGCATCAACTGTTATCGCTGCGTTCTACTTGATATTTATTTTACTTCCATTGTGGCATATACACTCACAAAGTACGCAGTCATGTAGAACTTAATCAATAATTTAATATCGATTTCATCTTATTTCATTACTTTGTAAAAGGGGGAAAGGGCATATAGTTGTGAGTGGGCAGTTTGATTTGAGAGAGTCTTATTTTCTTATCTTGATGCTGCAATATCATGCCATCCTAGACAAGAAGACAAGGGGTTCTCTCGTGGAAATCGATGCATTGGTGGAATTTGGAATGGCAGCAGCAGTCCGTCGACGAAACTTTATTGTTTGTGTGTCTGTTGTAGTGCTTTAATTCAAGACAAAAGCCGTCTACGCGAGTAATGTAATGAATCTTAAGTAGAAATAATATACACACCAACACAGGCTGTATATCTTCATCCAAGAAACTTCAAGCTTACTTGCATAAAGTTAGCACAAGACATAAAATGTAATACATGCGATTTGTATTCCAAAATAGGTTTAAATGAAAGTGAATATTCATGCTTAGTTTGGTAGAATGTGGAGTTAAACTATCTTATTACGACACAAGGGAATCGTCAAAAGTCATAATGTTCTTTGGCTCATCTGTTCCACCTTAATCAACCGTTTTATACTCTACTAATATACCGTGTGACTATGAATCACCTTCCGTAGTTTATTATCTCCTTCCATCTCTCACTGTGTATTTCCTCTCTACCTGAGAATAAATACATACGAGTTACTAATAATGTTTCTGTTAGTTTACTTTGTGAATTAGAAATTCTGCATAAATGCAAACTTATTCAGCACATATTACACATAGATACATGCATAAAGAACCAGCGCAGTATCTTTGTCGATGATGGATAGACGTGAAACGTGAATGGTTAATGTAAAATGTCCAAATCTTTTGTACCAAAAGTATCTCTCATCACAGCTTAGTGATTCCTTTCATGCCAAATTAAGCTCGCGATGAACATAGGAGTCTGCATATAGTTTATAGTTGTTCTATTCTACGTACAATTTGGAAATGACTTGCTCATATGCATTTGAAAAAGTGCAGACATATATAATTCTATTGAATTTCACTCCGTGGCTTGTAGCATAACTTTTGTATAATGTAAGTCTGTAGGCCGATGGAAATCATAATAATTATAAGGGAGTGAGAGAGAGAGAATTTAACCCTTTTAAAGCGAATTTATTGACCACGACGAGAAGGAATGGGCTGCAGACCTACTAAAGTCTCTCTAGCTGTTGACTAAGCCTTTTTTACAGAAAAGTCTTTGCTCGATATGAGACACACACACATTTTGTAAACGTGTGTGGAGAGAGAGCTTTTGAGCAAAGAGAAGTGTAACCTTTTACTTTAGGTTTTGTGTGAGAAATGACGGTATATATAATACGACCGAGAGTATCCAGATAGAATCCGAGTGTGTTTTAACTCTTCTCTCATGTAATATTCACTGGGAGAAATATATATGTATGTATGTATGTATATTATGGGAGTCTCTGAGCAAGCAGGAACTTTATATAATGTTTTTTATACAGTATAGACTGAGACTCTGGTGGTGATGGTGGTGCTTCGTAGAGAGTTTAGTGAGAGAACACTTTAGTCAAGAGAGGAATGAACATTGAACATGCATAGTAATCCTCTATCTGGTGATATGGGAGAGATTTTGTCTCGTTTTTGCGGGTTCTCCTTCTTTAATTATTAATCAATTATTTCCTCTCTTAATCCTTTACGCCATTTCATCTGGAGAAATAATATCTTACCTGCACAAAATTTGTATCTCTTAACTCTGTAAGACCTCCTTAAGGGTATTATTTGTCTACACCTTTCTTCTTCCTCTCCCGTAGAAATAATATTAGTCTCTCTTGATCTCTCTCTCTCTCTCTCTCTCTCTCTCTCTGCAGTATTCCACCTTCCACCTTCTCGGCTGTTGGTGATCGGATTTTGTGTGTGTGTGCAAGCAAACTTATATAAAGCACGTATATAAAACACAAAAAGCTTGTTTTATAAAATCCACATTCGCATTATACACCTTTTCAACCTTTTGCCATTTCTTTAGTGAAGTAAAATAACCTTCAGAGAGATGGAGAACAGTGGATTTTTTATTCTACTTCAACATTGTTAATCAAACACACTCCGACTACTCAGACTTTAGTATTGAGGTGCATGATAAAGGGCATTTTCCTGAGAGTAATCTTTAGGATAATTTTTACCTCACTCGTCAGCAAGATGGAAATTTGGTGGGGGATTAATACTACAGAAGATAGGAGGAAAGATACTGTTGACGTGTGTGGTGGTGCAAGGACAATTATTATTAGTCATTAAATAAATTCACACACCAGTTCGAAAAGGTGTGTGTGCTTGTGTGTGAAAACATGAAGGGATTAGAAATGGAAGAAATCAAAGGATACAATAATTGATTTTGGAGATATTACTAACAAATAGTTAGTAGTAGTACCCGTGTTGTGGAGCAGGGTCAACTACAAGCAATTCAACATGAAAGTTAATATACGGTATTTGCCTATTAAGGCTCATTACTTTTTCTACTGGGGAGGTAATTGCTAATTGATTCAGAAATCGACATATTGAAAGATTGTGAATTGCACTGGAGTGAAGGGAGAACTGTGTATTTCAATATAATTTTATTTGAAAACCAGGAACAGCATGTCTGTGGCCGTATATGTCAGTTTTCGGAAAACAAATGGGAATCTCGCAAATGGGAGTTGGATTCATCTTTGCAGTCGCTCCAATTGCTGGTCTTATTGCAAAGCCATTGTTTGGTGCGATTGCTGATCGGTTCAAGAAGAAAAAGATGTTGTTCCTGTTCTTCATTCTTTTGAATCTCATGTCCTACCTGTGTGTAGCTTTCCTGCCTCAATCGTGAGTATTTAAAGATTTGAACTACGAATTTTGTTTCAGTACTCCAGGGGAAATATTTTCATAATGACATGTTTTTTGCTCTAACTAAAGCCCTCCGGTACGACCTGTCAATTTGGAGTGTTCCATGGGTCAGTCGTATATTCGACAATGCGACAGACTCACTTCCATGTGTGCAGAGTCACTAATCGAGTCTTTCAAACCCGAGCCGGTATGACAAGAATATGTAACTCCAGGAAGATTTCAAGCTCTGAGTTGAAGTATTTCATTCTAATCATGGTGTATTATTTTGTTACAGGTTCGTTTAAGGTCCATAAGGCAAAGACAGAATAAGACAGACTCAGAAAATAAAATAAGAAATGATCGAGCTGCAATCGAACAAGGAAGGTGGTTAGAAACCTGCAGTGGGTTTTGTAACATTCACGGGTTCGTAGAAGGCATCGAATTCTGCAACAATATAATGAATCGTGAAAATCAGCCTGAGATTTGTCAAAAAATGCGATCCTCACCTCAACCTCAATTAGATCGGATGTTGCTCAGTTCCATGAGAGATAACCGCACAACTGCTTCTCCAACGAGGTTTAGTTCCTTCAGCTCAATGAGGAGTGGTCGTGGACCACTCTCAATCCATTTCGATGTAAAGATAAAGATAACCGACGTGTTGACCTCAAAATCTGAACTAAATCCTGACTCAGATTGTCTAATGCTGCCAATTGACGATATTGCCTTTGCTCAGTACTTGACCGTTGAGGATGAATCGAGTTCTACGGAAAAGTCGGTCGAAGGGGTTTATCGAGGACTCTCGTGTTATCCCCAAACATTTTTAACTGATTGTTTCATCGATTGTCCTAACAATACCGCCCTGAACAGATACCTCGAAACTGTGGAACCGGAAGAGGAATTGCTGGACTCAATGAACTTCTGGATGTACGGCTCTCTTGTTGTTATCGCGTGGATTGCCCTAGCCGTCGTGGAAAGTATGGCTGATGCTATGTGCTTTCAAACACTTGGGGATGAACCAGAGATGTATGGGAGGCAGAGATTATGGGGAACGATTGGTTGGGGCTCCTTCTCCCTTATTTCAGGATATTGCATCGATACTAAAAGCCAAGGAAAGCTGCTCAAAGACTACACACCTTCGTTTTACCTCATGGCTGGCCTGTTGACAATCAACCTTATTGTATCATACAAGTGGAGTGTAAGTATAATGAGATTTTAATTATATGTCTGTATCATCTCTATATATCATAAAGAATGGCAATTAACGTTTAATTGGTTTTTGAAGGTCCGAGAGGTAGAAAAAACGAAGTCATTACGGCGAGATCTTTGCTCACTGTTGAGTAATTTGAGGATTGTTGTGTTCATAATTGCCTGCGTTATAGTGGGAATGTGTACCGGTAAGACGAATAAAACACAGATATAATTGGAATGGGTTTTTGGCAGGCTGATTAAGTTTTTACGCGTTGTTTGGTGATGTTTAGGGATAACATGGAGCTTTCTATTCTGGCACATTGAGAAGCTAGCAGAAAACTACGTTGATTCATGTGAAGCTCATAACTACACGAAAATCTTGGAAGGACTGATATCTGCAGTGCAGTGTTTTGGTGGAGAACTCCCGTTCTTCTTCATTTCAGGTGTGAGATTGAACTAATTGAAAAATTGAGGTGGGCTATATATAGAGTAATACAATACGTGACATTTGTGTTTGTGCAGGCTGGCTCATAAAGAAACTGGGACAGGTGCATTGCATCACTGTAGTTCTTGCTGCGTTTGGCGTGCGTTTTCTCATGTACAGTTTCTTAACGAATCCCTGGACTTTTCTGCCAGTAGAGCTGTTACAAGGTGTGACATATGGAGTGTTTTACTCTACAATGGTGTCATATGCCAATAAGATCAGTCCTCCAGGGACAGCTGCAACTGTTCAGGGGGTTGTTCAATCCGCATTCCTTGGAATTGGTAAATACAAATTGACTTTTTCGATACGATATATAATAAAATATACACAGCCTCTGTCTGGAATTACCAAGTTATGAATTTCATGAGTTTCCTTCTGACTGAAATTGCAGGTGTAGCTACGGGGAGTTTAGTTGGTGGTCTCATTTTCAACCGTTACGGTGGAAGTACAATGTTCCGAGTCTTCGGAATCGGTTGCCTTATCTTTTGTGCCATCCATGCTCTAATTATGTGCATCTTGAATAAGAAAACGAATTATGGATTCCCTTCAGGTAGTACAAATGCCAAATGTATGCAGTCTTTCTTCTTCCTATAGTAGACTATTAATAGCATGCACCATCTTTTTCATCTATAAACGATAAAAGCTTACCCCATTTAATTAACTTTGTTTCATTTATTTTTGATTCCCACACAGTAGACAGAACAGAACCGGAGGGTCAAGAAATGTTCAAAATCTCCAATTCAAATCAAGACGTCGCTGACAGCGATGAAGGTGGTAATAATGTCTACACCTGACGAACGCCTTTAGTGACCGCTGTGTAGATCCAGTGTGTCACTAAAAGGTAGAAAGCATCAGAGGAACAATATACTATAGTAGTCCGAGTGTCTGATGAATATGAGACACTAAATGTCAAGTCACAATAATGAAAGTCAATCAATCAATACTGCGTCCTCCCAGCTAGATGGGAATATCATGAAACATCCAGTCATACTTCGAAACATGTGTAGCTATTAGTCTGTGTGTTTATTAATTAAGGAAGGCAAACTAAGCTAATAGATGAAGAAGACTCTGAAAATCGTATGTACTCAATTTTAAGTTCCAAAGTTCATATGGCAGTGTATGAAGCGTGTAAAAATGTTGCCAGCATCTTGACTGACTTGATAATGTAACTTTTAGGAAAAAATGTAGTTTATAGCTGCTTTAGACTATGATAATAATAACAAGACAGTCTGATAGACAAGTATATGATCACACATTAACAGATGAGTCGAACAGTATGCATAAGTTACAGTATGAAGATGAAGTAATTTGCAATTGGGGACATGTACCACACACACATTAGCCTTCCATATTTGCTGCTCACAAAACGTATTCTTCGATGAGGTTAACTAGCTAATAGTAGTATTAGTAGTAAACTAAAGATAAGCCACAATGCGAGTTATTTTCAAATATACCTTGTATGTATTTCATTTCTAGTGAGAAACCCTGTAAAACTCAGTATAGAATTCAAGAAGAGAAAGTAAACTTTACATGCATGCGAAAGGTTATTTTGATAGGAGCTGTGGTTGGTATTGATTTGATAAGTTTCTCAAGATACATTAATCGTATGAACCCTGTGATGTTCAACTAAGCAGCTTTAATGCTCTGCTATTTATTACATAAACCCTTAGACTGTGACCGATGCCGAAGGCTATTTCATGAATACTAATAGAACTGCTTAAGTAAAAGTAATCAAGTTAGGTTACAAACAGACACTTTCACTAACAAACTTTGCGGACTCATCCACAACACATTAAGATTATACAGACTTGGGAAGAGACACACTTTTGTATACCTCTCTACTAAATATATGGCTCCATATAATAAAAATTGATTGACTGTAAGTGGAAATTATTGCTAGAATTTGAAATTGCTATATAGTCCTGACAGAAAACCAGACTTTAAAACATGCTAATCAACAGTAACGATTTACAACAAGCTACTTTGTTATTATATTTATTATGTAAGGTACTTTTTGCACAGAATTACTACGCTGGGGAGAATCAAAGATCTAGAATTTGTGTCCAGAAGAAGATGAGCAGTTTTCGTATCAGTCTGTGATATTTATCGTCATTGTTCAATAGATTATACATGCAATTAATGTTTATTTGTTTATGTAAAGTGTAAATATTTGCGTGTTGTTAAATGTGTTTATTATTCGTCAATTTAAAGTGCAAAGATTTATAAACATAACTGTAATAATTAGTTATTTCCGCGGACTACATAGTATTTATTTGTGTAAAAAGACACACCCACATATTATATGCGGTTCTGTCGCAAAATACTTTGTACCAACCGAAGATTATAATAATTTTGCCAACATTGAAATATGTTGTAAAAAGAAAATTCACGAAGAAAATTAAATCTCAGAAATTGACACTTATAGTTAGTTTTGCGTTAATTAATTCTTGGGAGGCATGAAATATTTTCCTTTGACGAAAGGCATCTTAACTATCTGGGATTTGACGAGTTTATTTCTAACTTTGATGTTCACTTCAGTTCCAGGAGCGAATTGGTCTCCAGTGATATATCCCATTGCGATGTTAAGTGGAGCCATACTTGGACTCGGACATCCGCTGGTAATCTCGCCGACTTTTGTTCCAGACTCATTCTGGATTTCCATGTGGCCTCGAGGTGGGGGACCTTCACGAGAAATCAACCCAACTCGTCGCTTGGTTATTTTCGATTTGTCTTTTATTTGTTCCATGATTATTGACGCGCCAGGGAAGTCTTGTCTCTGCTTGCGTGACTTTCCTGTACAGATCATCAGACCATGGGATGTAAACGATTTAAATTCCATCATAATTGTGTAAAAGTCATCAGAAGTTAACGTTTATTTACCTATGAGCCAAGAGAGAGCTGCTTCAACAGGCGTCGTGTCCTCGTCCATGTCATTCCCGTAAAGACACAGACCAGCTTCCAGGCGGAGAGAGTCCCGAGCCCCCAATCCAGCCAGTTCTACTTTGTCTACTTTTGAAGCAAGAAGTGCTTCGACTACTTTTTGGATCTTTTCTGAAGGAACTGATATTTCAACTCCGTCTTCTCCCGTGTATCCACATCGGGTTATTCTGCATCCTTCGACACCTGCGACAGTTCCTGTAGTTGTGTTCATGAAGTAAAGTTTGGAAAGGTCTACACCTTCGAGCAAAGGTTGGAGAATTTTGGGTGCTGAAGGACCCTGAACTGCAATGAGGGAGAGGTCGTCACGTTTAACGAATTTTATATCTTTTCCATTAGCTTGTAGTGCTTTTTCCGCACTTTCCATAAGAGGAATGTCTTTATCTCGGCATCCTGCATTTGATACAACATATAGATGTCCCTGGAACAATTACCGTAAAATGAAATAAGGATCTCAAATCTCAATCAAAAGTTAACTGCTAAGTTTTTTATGGAGGTACCTCTTTTGTAGAGCTGACAATTAAGTCATCAATGATCCCTCCGCGTGAATTAGTGAACAACGTGAGACTTCCTGTGCCTGGAGAAAGTGAAGCAATATCTCCAGTCACAAGACTTTCCACAAACTCGATTCGATCTTTCCCATGGATTTCAGATTGCAACATGTGAGACACATCGAAGATTGAGCAGTGTTGTCTCGTGTGATGGTGAGATTGGGTAATTGACAAAGGTGCATATTGCACAGGCATAAGGTACCCTGC
>Ga0194135_10003021_pt1 | contig 10270 bp, 6 predicted proteins | sample LitLau_LLRF_2013_FD_134024 | JGI IMG/M metagenome (GOLD analysis project Ga0194135, IMG submission 134024) | Freshwater sediment microbial communities in response to fracking from North America - Little Laurel Run_MetaG_LLRF_2013 (version 2) | ecosystem: Environmental > Aquatic > Freshwater >... | reverse complement strand
GTACGTAGTTACTGGTTGTTGCACCTATATGTCCCATAAATATGTATAAATCCTAGGCCAGGCCATCTAATCCTGGAACAACAGCCAGCAGTAATGTTACAGAACAGTCTACTACTAGCCAGGTAATATTTAGAAAGAACCAGGAGAGATAGATTTGCGTCATCCATCATTCATCAGAACCTACGCAGTAGCAGACACTATATATATGCAATACATTGTAGTATAAAGTAGTAGTGTGGCTAACCTTCAAATATAGAGTCAAAGAGAAACATAATCGAATTAAGAATGGGAAAAACACGCTTAATTATTAATGTGGACAATGCTACGCAGTCGAGTAATTCTAGCTAATAAAAAGTTCTGCGAAAGTTTCTCCAGGAGAAAGTTGTTGACTTGTGTTTCAACTTACCCCGTAAATGAACTTTTACTGTAACAATGTGATCATGAATGACGTTGTGAGTGTGTCTGTGAGACTTTACAGTTAGGACAGGTAGGTACAGGATTACAGGAGGATTTCTCGTGTAAAATAATAATGAGGGTACAAACTTACCCATGACATCCCCTTGATCCTGAGTATCACCTTCCTCGGACATATATCCAGGTGGAGGAGTTTCAGTCACAGGTGGAAATCCACTCAGCTCGAAGCTAGTTGGGAAGCTCGCGTTATCCGAAATAGTGTTTCCCAACTCTTCAAGTGATGGAAATTCCTCGACGATTCCATTCGCATGACCATTCGACGTAATGTTAGCAGGGGAAGAGACAGAAATAGTTGAAGCTGGACTCGTGCAAGAACTTCGATGAAGATGATTGTTGTTATTATTTGGACTATTGTTTGAATTATTTAAGTGGTTTCCTCCACCACTATTAGTAGAACCAGATGAAGGAGGAGTAGTTCCTTGTTGCTGTGAATATGTTTGATTTGCATTAGCATCAACATGAACCCCATCGGGTTTAGCTTTTATGTTCATCATCTCGTCTTCGTCATCATTACTACTTATTATTATGAGTCTGGGACTGTTAAGGACAGATAGAAGAATTGGTGGTGGTGGTGCTGGTGGAGACTGGAAAGTTAGAGTCCCTTCAGTAATAATAGTGCCGTTTGAGGAAGAAGTGAAAGCAGAAGAGACAGAAGAAGAAGATAGATTAGTGGAAGAAGAAGTCAGAGTAGAAGTAGTAGAAGAAGAGGTCACGGTAGTAGTGTTAGTAGTAGTATCGTCGGTAACGTCCTCGTCATTATTGCTAAGTGAAGAAGTACCGGCGACGGTGTTGTTGTAATTAGTAAGAGAAGTAGGAAAGTTACTGTCAACCACTGACAGTCTTAAGAAAGACTGTTGGTGGGTAATGTCCCCTCCCCCAGATGACGATGGAGACGACGATGCTTTCACTAGTTTTAGTGCGTGGGTTGTGTTCAAGTCATTATTACAAAAGGTAAAAGTATTTACCGATCCTGAGTTGGTTGAACTGCCACCGGTGGTGCCAGCGGAGGAAGTGGATGATGATAGTATGATGAGGTTCGAATTCGTAGAGTTCGAATTGGGGTTTGTGGCTGGAGCTACTTGATGAGGTTGCTGAAAGTTATTCGAACAAAATGAATAAATGAAATGAAGAACATGCTTTCACTCTCTCACCTGAGAGAATACTTAGAAACTCTTGTTCTCACACGCTTGCTCGTTCATGCAGATAACACAACTCAATTAGTACAAACTTACAATAGTGCCACTTCCAATACTGGTTAAGGTGCTGGAGGAACTGCTCAGTCCTGAGCCAAGGGAACTTGCTCCGCCACTACTGCGAGGGACCATAATTGGTGGCAGAACGGGGTTTTCCACTTTCTGGTAGTGATAAGGGTTGATACAAACATCTTCTAATTTCATGTTAAAAGCGTACTGACACGACTCAATGGGTTTCAGTTCATGATGAGATTGCAAATCGGGCCATCGCCAAAGTCGACAGTAGATAACATGCGGGAGTCCTTTCCTGTGGGAGACTTGAAGACGACCGTCAAGTGATCTGTTGGATTAAACAAAAGTAATGAAAATTAACTTTCTCTTCTCCGCTTTACAAACTTTACAGTTGCTATATATGCCATGTTTAATGCTCCTCCTGTAACAGTCGACTGTGTGCAAAAACCATCATCATTTCATTGACTTTGACTTTCTCGTACTACACAACAGACAATTATTATACGGTCTCCTTTACGACTTTTCTTTCCAAGTCATCTTCTCTGTGTCTCTCCGTATTTCTGAATAAAACTTGGAATACTCTACACTAACTACACACACACAGAGAGAGTTCCCTCCCGTATGTGTCAAAACGATTTTACGGTAACAAGCGACAATCTCAATTTACGAGATCGTAATAAAATGCCAAAATGGTTCTCTCAGCAATTCAATCCTGAGTAATAAAACCACTGGTACAAGAATTACTGCCACTACCACTACTACTACTACTACAGTGCCGCTGCAGCTATGTACATTTTCATCTTGCAATTCTTATTCGCATCTTTCTGCGAAGAAGAAAGCTCTTGACTCTACAAGACTACATGAGATTTGGTCCATTTCACTGCAGGAGTTAGTACGTACAAGTACACTTTCACACTCAAATCCATGTGAAGCGGAGTTCTGGAACTCCTGCATGCTCTCGTACCAACAAGCTTTTTACTTTTTACACATCCATGAACTTCATAAAAATAATCTTTTTCGCTGCAATACACTCAATTTACTTAGAAAGTCTCATCGCACCATTCGCAACTCCTTTTCCTTCATCCTTTTTATTCTAACAGCATCTTTTTCAACTCAAGTGTACATTCAACTACAAGCAATATATTTCATACTTTACTGGGATTTACTACATCATAACTTTAAAGCTTACTTGGACAATTTTGACAGTGTATTTCAACGAAATTTTGAAATTAAGGGATGTTTTATAGATTGTACTCGGGTGTATGTATATATATACTCGCGGTTGTTCATCACCACCACACAAGGTCTTAACAAATTTGCTTATAGCGTTTTCGCAAGACATGCGGAAATGGAGAAAGTTTTCTCATGGGACACACGACGTACTTCCAGTTTACACTTGTTTTGATCGAAAATACTTGGAATAGTTTGATCCCTAGATAACAACTCAATTACAGTTAGATGAGGAGAAAAATATTTTCCACGGGAATCAATTTAGGAATCCTTTTCGTACGATTCCTAGAGAGCACGTGTGTGTCTCAATGTTTATTCTATTTTGATTGAAAGGACTTGTTTGAATAATTGGAAAGTTGGATCTACTTACGTGGGAAGAAGTAAAACTAACGCGTTTCACTTTCACGGGTGAAGGGGTTTCGTTATTTTCGAATATATTATTGATTTAGGGATAATGTGAATAAGCGTTTCAGGAGAAGTGTCAGTACTGTATAATAATGTATGAGTGTGAATTGTATGGGAAATTGTGTGAATATGAGTGACAAGAACTCCAATGCAAAGACTGAGATTTGATTTAACTCGTAGTATACAAAGTATTAAGATGAAATAATGCTTTTGTCTGCTTTGTCATCATAACCTTCGCCATGCCACGCGCTGGCTGTTTACAGCGAATATATTCATTCGTTTGCATGAGATAAAGATTCATGATTTCCTAACACTCAACATCATTAATTCAATAACTCTGTTTGCTTCAAATGGTTCGTTTGCTATTTGCTTACTTTGTTATATCTCAAAGTGAATGTGCAGAGTTGCAGATTAGGTTGGATTAAATGGCAAAATACTAAAACCCATTGGAGCTTGGAGTATTCAAAAGAACTGAAATAGATTATCTTATTCAGCTCATGTGTAAGCAATACTGTAGCTGCTTTTGATTCAATTCAAGTCCTTTCAGTCCACCAACCGCACAGCAGAATACACTTTCTTTGTCAAAGAGAGAATGATCGAGTGGGTTGTACTTTGTTAAAACATTATTGCTTGGCATACAAACAGCTTTTCAATATTATTGAAAAGCGTTTCAAAACAACGTGCCTACGACGACGTTTAGGATGGTTTCCACATCAAAAAGCAATGTGTGTGCATGAGAGCTTAAGCGAATCTTGTATTTTGAAACAGAATTATTCATTAGTATGCTTCAATTTTGTTGTCTATTAGGAGTAAATAATCATCTTATTAGTTCTGACAACAAGGAGCTTATGATTTTGCTTGAATGATTTGTGAAATCTACAAAGCGATTTATTACCAGGCTAAAATCGATTATTTCCTGGAAATGTTTATCATATTTACTATCCTAAGGATTATTTATAGGACGAAGATTACGCCTAAATGGAGCTCACTCGTCTGAAAGTCTGCTGAATAGAATAGATACTCGAATAATTCCCCGTCGCTATCAATCACTTGTCCTTTGGAAAATGGTTTGGGAAACTACTAATCAAACGTGGCAATAGACAAAATCATGAAACTCCTGAACATGTAAAAAGGGAATAAGATGAGCTAGTGCGATCTTTTCTTGTGTATTGAAATCTTTTCAAATAGCTCTGGCTTCTTCTTCATCGCTGCACTCTGGATTCAATGAATTCATCTCACAAAAGGATTTGATATTGAAAGGTAAAATTACATGGAGAGAGTTTCTTTCACTCGCAAGAGTTCCGGGGAATTATATCGATATGCCACACAGGTTCCGTTAGGTTGAGCAATCGAATACAGTCGCAATCACATCTGGATATATGTGTGTATCTACGTTCAGAATTTATACGTAAACATTTATGAAACACACGGATACATAAGGATTTGAGATTGATTAGCTTTTATAACGAGCTTAATGATGAAATGATGATTATATATCTTCCAGAAAATTTCTTAAGGTTTTCACCAGCTCAAATGAATAGGTTGGGAAGAGGGGATCGTTTTGGTTCATGAAGCCAAAAAATACCTCTAACTGATTACAACCTGCAAACAAGTCGGTAATAAAATTGTAATTTACGATCAATAAATTAAACCCTTCAGCAGAGAGCAAATTCGTTTGAAAAGAGCAAAAGTAACTTTCTCTGCAATGCCTTTCATCTTTCAACTCTCAAGTCACAATGCAATAATAAGAAAGACTTGGTTGAACTTTGCCCGTCTGGATTTGTCTTTTGACTCTGCGAGTCTTTATCCGTTCGTATTATTGGTTCTTCCTTCAAAACTCCTCGCGCAGTGTATAATAACAACCATCTCACATCTTTCATCGTTAAGCTGCACTTACACTTTGTTTTCTACAGTGATTTTTATTACATCTAGTAAACAACTTGACCAAATAGGATGAAAAACAAATAAAATCTCACGGAGAGAATCATTTAGACTTGACTTTTGAAACGATGCGATTCTTGAAAATGGCAAATATTTTCCCAGGCGCTTTGAGGTTGCCTTCTTTTACTTGAAGGAAATAATGTTTTCGAGGTCTAATCTTTACAGGGTTATAAGTTTACTCAAAACCCACAGAGAAATGAGTTGAGTGCGTCAAGAGAAATGCTATTTTGTAAGATGACAGCTACTTATATTTAACGTGTTTAGCAGATTGTATGAAAAGAGATTCAAAATAGAGTATATAAGAACGAGCTTGTGAGGATTTTACAGATTCGTAACCTTTTTCACATTTGCATTTTGTAGGTGCTATTTTAATGGATTTCGGCAATTGCATTTCAACTTATCCACCTGCCTGAAGACATCACACACTATCCTTATTATTGAAATCAACAGTGCAAAAATTCTTTCGAATTTAATCATTGTACTTTTCTATTATTACTTGGGAATTCAAGTGCAAGCTTATCCTTAGCCGTTTGATTTCCGCGTATCAAATCCGTAGACTTTCTGCAGCTTAAATGTGCACAGTAGAATAATTGAAGGCTGACTGAGCAGACACGGAAGTCTGATGAAGTCAGTTAGAGTTTTTGTACCAGTGCTTTTCTTTGTCGGGAAGCTCATACTTTATTATAAGCGAGAAGCTCTGTCACTTCCTTAGGGTCTTAGAACGAAGTAATATAACAAGTTTGGCAAAAACTTTCTTTCCAAATGATACGCTATGATGACGTACGACAATATCTTTCTCATCCATCGTGTGTGCTTTCATCAACACATCAAAAAATCGAAGCTTCTAACGAGCTGCCCCTGGGAAGTTTTTATTATCGTCATTTATATATTCTCTAAATCTCACATGCTTTCCTTACCAACTTTTTCTTACAACTTGTGTCGATATTTTAGAAAAGTATATCTTTCACAAAGAAGTGATTTTTATCAAAGCGCAGAAAAGGCTAAGGCTAGGCCATGCAATGTGAAGCCCAGTTTATAACTTCATTTCTATTAGGAAATCCTTCACAAGGTCATACTTGTACGTTAATTATGCAGCCTGCTTAATAAAACACCGCTAATCATACGTATTTTAATTTGCATGCACAGTAAATATGAACGGTTTCGATTTCGTGAGTTTTATTCCCGAAATCATCCTTGGGCTTTTTCTGCAGAATTCGACACTAGCAATACTTGGGAAATTTGGCTTTTACTTTACAAGGTAAATCTTGAACTAAATATAGATAGTAAGTTACCAATCATTTGTCTTTCATTCGCAGTATCTACATTGCAATAAAGTGCACAGCTTTACATTAACTCACTTTCATTCGTACAGGAAGGATTTAAAGTAATTTAACTAGTGAGTACTAAACAAACACATCTCATATCCGTTAAAATGGTGTAAACAATGCAGTTGTGATTTAGAAGATTGCGGATATGGTAGAACAACCCTGAAAAACTTTATTAGAAAAATAAATCCCTACTTTCTAATCTGTTGTAAGTTGTAGTACAAAAACTTCTTTCCCTTATGGCACTCATCAAAGTTCTGATGGTACCATGCACGATGCTAAACTTTCTCTTCTGTTGTGTCAACCGTGTGTATACTCAGCATTAAACTTCCATCCGGTATTCCACGAAGGTATATACACACACACACTCTAACCACAAGCTTCTACCGTCGACAGTCCATCTGCATTCTCTGCATGTATACGCGTGGACTTTCATCAATTCTACTTTTTGCATTGCCAACCAAAACCCACTCGCTCCCGTAGTTCGTTTACTCTCAAATGAAAGTCTAATTAAACTAAAACTTTCCTCGTCTTGGAGTTTTCGTTATTATACCGTTTGATGTTTTCCAGCTGAGGTGTGCAGCAGTGAAACCTACAACGGATGAAAAGGCTGTTCTTTTAATCTAGCCCATTTGCCATATTGTTTTCTATGTGTAGGAAAAGAGTGTGTGCAAATCTTTGTGCTAAAGCAAAGCTACGTCAGTATGGCACACGTTGTGTACTATTCTCCTGACAAAAAAAGATATTTCAACCTAAAGAAAGCATTTTCACCACGAAGGTTTTCTTACAGATTTTTTCTTTCCTAGCCAGTTCACATAAACGCACATTTTTGAAATGAGTATTACGTGAGCTGGTGAGCTTATACTTTACATTAGCATATTTGTTCGAAGACAGGTTGTATTAATCGATCAATAGAGATTCATTCATTGAGGACAAGTCTAACAAGTACAGCAATCCATTATATTGCAAGTAACAAATACATATTTGAGCTAAGGAGCAATACTATCAGAGTAGAATAGACACGAACAACTAATAACTAATGAATGGAGGATAATTTCTAGGATGATTCACAGAGGCAGTATACGTTGTGAAGGAGGGTGAGGATGCAAGATCGTTCTATAGACCGTAGATCAGTGAGCAAGTTTGTGTTCAGAATGCATACTAATGAGAAAAGTTCGCGATTCACAATCAACTCACTCACCAGGTCACAATCGAGACACACTTTTTACTGTATAAATATTTAAATACCAGCGAAGCCACCTCGCAGCAACAGAAGACCCTGTTCATTTTCGACATCCTTAATACCAATGAACCACCACGAGCATCACCGCCCCAGCTTGTGAGTGTTCTATAAGAACATGTAGTTTTTAGCACAGATGTATTTCTATATATTAGTATTTGTCCACCTGGGCAAAATAAACCCAATCTTATGTGTATTATTTGACCAATCTGGTCGATAAGCATGACAGTACCTTTTGAAAGTCACCCCAGAAATACCTACATACTATTTGATGTCAACTTGTTTGATGGGAGTTTGTAAATACATCTATACTATAATGTTAGTTTTCTCTCAAGTCAAGGGTTAATGAGGAGGGCTTGTATATTGTGTGAGAGGAATTTTGGTATCGGAAAAGTACAGGACACAATGTCAAACAATCCATTTAATTTAATAGACTTGCAAGTTTTAGAGTGGAAACCCTAGAGGATGCCCTAAAAGGAAATCTTTAACATTTTACATTCCCCGTTTGTCTACCACAGCACCCGACAAAGCTCAAAGTATGGAGCACGCGAATATAAAAGGGTTATTGAAATGTTGCATAATGTTGCGAATTTGTAATGGTCAGTGGTGTTTTTGCCTTATTTGACATTCACCACCACTGACTGTGTTGTAGTAATAATGAATGGATAGCCCCGAGCTACTTGTTAAACACTTGCAGATGATGTTTTAATTAACTTTTCCTCCTTCCACTTAGTTCGACTATTATATGCATTACATGCGTGAGAGCGAAGAGTAGGAATTGGTAGGTTATACATTGCATATTATAAGATGCACTCCACTTTCTACCATGTACGTATATAATACATAAAGTATAAAGTCTTGTATAATCGGTCAGGTGGTCTTCGGTAGTCGAATGCACATTAAAATTAATTTCCATTAAAGCCAAGCACATACTTCTTTGCTATTAACAGTCTCCGCCTCTTTACAAACAAAGTGAATTAATTACATTGAAATTAATGGTATACAGAAATGTTTTATAGGAGTAGCCAACCAATCTCTCGTTAAATTCGCACATGAACACAGGAAGGATCTTATTCATAATAGTTTTGCATTTCCAGTTAAATGAACCGACATGGAGATAATTTATTCAAAGCTTAGAGAGAAATCCTTGGAATTCGATGGTCCTAATTTCCTCTCATGGTATATATGCTATACAACGAACTTCAAAGAAAAGTCGTTTAACAAGCAGAAAGTTGGGAAAACAGAAGAGCACCTCCTTTATTTATAACATCTCCTTTAGTATTTATAAGAAAGTATTGTTTGAAATCAGAGTTCAAAAGTCTTTCAGTAATTTCAGAACTGCTTTCTACTTCATTTTGCTACCACTTCGTTTTAAGTGAAGACTCAACAACACAGTTGTTGAATCTTTCCTAGATTGGCCTTGGTTTTCAAACGAACGAAATGCATATAAAGTCTCAAGAATTTACTATTCTCAGTATTTTACGTAATTATATTTGCATCAAATAACTTAATTTCCATTGAAAACAATATTCTAACTTTGCAGACCTTTCAAAGTCCTTTATAATATGGTTTTGCAAAACCTGTCATACACATTGGGGCAAAGTTGCAAAACACGATGAGATAGTATCTGATCGTGTGTCTGTATTGTGGAACTAACCATAAGAGAAGCAAGAGTAATATTTCAAAAATTCCAGCTTGTAAAATGTAAATTAGCTGCACTAAAAACCGAGTGAGAGGCCAGTAATAATGAACATTTAAGTGAATGACATAATAACTTCAGGGCTTTTGGCGTCAAAGATTTAGTAGGTTGTATATAATTCTCGCTCCTGTTGGCTGTCACTCTTCGTCTTCAGCAGTACTCTTCAGTCACTTAGCTTATCAGTTGAATGTTTAACGAATACTTGACTGGAAAGTCTGCACAGTAATAATTCTCCTGTTACAATCTCTCGCACAGATTATGCCATTTGATCTCGGTTGAATAACCCGTCTATTGTTAGAGTCAACCAGTATAAGCGAGTTACGTCATAAAATCCTTTTAGTAATCACCAGCCTGAAATGCATACATATATACCCTTTGGGAACCAATATCTGCTTGTATTAAAGTGATATACTCTCCAAAACATAACTTATTATCCTTTCTATGAAACTCAATTTCAACTCCCCAAAGTCCCAATGCAATCAACAGACTCTTTACCTCGTGATCTCGCGAATTCCAACCAGAGACATTTTTCCACCGTATAACTGGAGATTTTTGTTCTTTTGTGTTTTAATGAAAGAATTTAGGAACTCTTCGTTGAACACATATCCAGTTTTATCTCAAACAACGAATGATTCTGTGTATGAAGGAGCAGCAGCAGCTTTTGGTCCAGTCGGAAATGATCTTGTAAAAGGATTTCCCTAGAAAATAATCCGAGCAGTAGCAAAGAGAAAGAAGAGATGGAATATGTCAT